>Ga0308160_10000940_pt1 | contig 45736 bp, 67 predicted proteins | sample PhyFR1_FD_201036 | JGI IMG/M metagenome (GOLD analysis project Ga0308160, IMG submission 201036) | Phyllosphere microbial communities from UC Gill Tract Community Farm, Albany, California, United States - DLSLF.R1 | ecosystem: Host-associated > Plants > Phyllosphere > Unclassified | place: USA...
ACGGATATCTGCAGCTCCTTTGCCACCCACCCACAGTACTCATGTCTCTCACGCTGTTCGTCTCACTAACCATGCAAAGAGACCTGTTAGCAGAAGCGTCAAAGACGAGACAGTGGCGCGAGGGCATCACGAATAGTGGGAAACTATATATAATAGCCAAAAAGCTGTCAAATTATGGCTGTTTTGTGGCGGCCCCATTGGCGTAATGGTTATCGCTGTGGACTTTTAGATCTATGAGTCTATCCAAAGGTTCCGGGTTCGAATCCCGGATGGGGCTGGCTTTTTGCTACCCGCTCGAACATCCCCCGACTTTTTGCGATCGATTGCATGCATCAGACGTCGAAAAAGAGGAGTTTTGTGGGCAGTGAGGGTGGGTGAAGAGTGGGTTTGTCGAATTTTCGCCACCCGGATAATCATTTTCAGATTAGCCGCGAGACGCGTCTGAGGTTTCTGGCGCGGGGTTGATTGGACTTTACTCTGATCGGTATATGCTCTTACATTTTGCTGCGGCTGTGCTGAGACGGACAGTAGCGCAGAAGATCGCGTGTGGAGGTAAGGGTGGCTGCAGGACGTGGGCTGATGGCAGGAGCGTATCGAGCTATGTCGAGCTCGTCAGACGACATTGAGGTGCTCGAAGCACCGGTCAATTCGCCCAGACCGCGGAATGCTCGGACGGCATCTGCTCAAGCTGCTTCATCGAGACTGGCGGAGCAGCCAATTGATATCGGGAGCTCCGACTCGGACGATCCGGTCTTTCTGAGCGAGACGGTCGGAGCGAAGCTGGCCGCGAAGTTCACCTTTAACGACGGTACGGTCCCATCATTTCAGACAGCTTCGGCCTCGGCGTCCAGCTCGAGATCCCGGTCGACTTCTGTCGTCGCGGGGAGGAAGAGGAAGAGCCTGGAGAAGAGTGGCCAGGGAGTAGAGGCGTATGGGCAGGCAAATCTAGAGCTCAAAACGGACTCGCTGTCTACGCCTAAAAAGGAGTCGAAGAGCGAGCGAGCGAGCAACGCCCGGCGGGCTAAGAAAGAGGAAAAGGACAGGTCGACAAGTGTGGCCGCCTCGGAAAGCGGGGCGGAGGACAAAGCAAAGGTCAAGCCACTGCGAAAAGCGCGGAGAGGGGTGAACGACGTGCTCGTCCCGACATATATCGCCGAACCGCTACCCGTACCGGATTGGCTGGGTCAGCCGGTCGTGCTGAATCAGCTTGCGGCATGTCCAGTATGCCAGAGACCGCTCAAGAAGTCTGAAAGTGGACCGGCCAGATGGGTGAGTGATCACGCCCATATCGTGAGACGGATGAGGCTGATGACAGCGACACATCTCGTCATGCTTTCCTCCGTTATACCGACCGCCAAACGACCCGCCGGATCTGCGCGCGATGATCAGCGACGCCCTTGAGGCTTTGAAAGAACCGCTCGGCCCGATGTCACTCATCGACTACCACGTACGGGCCATCGGCGAAGCGGTAGCAGCGGAAGACACACCTCGGCTGCCTGGGTCCAAGGCGCCAAGGGCCGCAAAGCCGGCAAAACCCAAAGCTAGAACGAGCCTGGTGTCCCTTGGACTTCGCGTCATCACCGTACGATCGGCGGAAGAACGCGACAACTGGGACGAAGAAGTGGACGAGAAGATGGCGGAGTTTTTGGGTCACCCTTCCAGTCCGTCATCGGCCAAATCGAGAGCGAGGTCGTTGCCGCCTTCCTCGCCCGCTTTCCCTCCCACTCAACCCTTGGGCGATTCGGAGCTCGCTGAGGAGTATCAGCACCCGGACCGCCTAGACTCGCCATCGCCTTCTACCCCAAGCTCGCCTCTTCCAGAGGACGCATTTGTCACGGATGACGAAGTCGATATTATGCCCCCATCATCGCAGTCGCGAGCGCAAGCCGTATGGCTGCCCAAGGAAGAGGTCGACGGGCTGGAGTCGAGCGATCCCTTTCTGTTCGGGGGAGATTCACGAACCGACGGGAGTCTCTCCAGAAGCAAGCTGTCGGCAGGGGTCGGGGATGATGACTCGAGAGGAGGAGGAGGCGGAGGAAAAGGAGGATGCTGAGGAGGTTGAAGAAGTCGAGGAAGTCGAGGAACCGGTTGAAACTGTGGACAAAAGCGTGCAGTCGCGCAAGGTCGAGGCTCGACAAGATGCCCATGACGCGACACCACGTCGAGACCGGCATAGAACGCCAAAGCCTCACGTCTTTTCGCCTGCGATGTCGCTGGACGACTCGCCAGCCACTGTCGTCTCTTCGACCTTTTCGACCACACCACGCAATATATACTCTCAAACCGGATCGTCTCTCACTCCCACGCGTATGCCAGCGCAGCCGGTCGTGGGACACTTTCCGCCGATACATCACAATGTTGACGACTACTACGAGGCAGAGGAGCAAGACGAGCATACCTGGGGCGACGATGCGGTTCTCCGGTGGGAGGGCGTCGACTCGGTCAATTCAGAAGACGATATATCGTCTGTCGCGCCCGAAGAAGCGGGAGTATCCGATGACGACGAGGAGAATTGGGGCAGGGACGCTATAATAGACTTCACTTATGCGTCGCAGGAATCAGGGACTGAAGCAGAAGAAGAGGTGGAGATGAGGGGCGAGGAACAGTTCGAGGAAGTCGAGGCAGTCGAGCTGGGAGGTGCGCTCGACAATGCGTGGTCGAGCGTCCCCGTCGAGACAGACGAATCGCCGGCTCAGCTCATGGCGCGAGGAATGCCGGACTACCAAGCCTGGGACGACACAAAGCTCCAAGTAGGTCATTATACAAGCTGCTGACAAGCTGACAAGTAGCGCTTGACGGAGAAATACGGCTATCGCCCGATCACCAAACACTCAGCTCTCGTCAAAATCGCCACGGAATGCTGGAAGGCGATCAACCCACTGCCGACTGTCCTGGCAGCGTCGACAGCCACTGCCAGATCTGGTCCCGCCGCAAAGAGTGTGCGCAAGAAAGCACCAAAGATCGCCGAAGCGGAAGACTCCGACGGGTCGATCACTTCCAGCGATATCCCGCTGGCACAGTCTTCGAAGAAAAAGGGCAAAGGCAAAGCGAAGGTGAAGGCAACAGCCGAACAGCCCGTCGAGGAAGAAGAAGCGATAGAAACGCCACTGCCTGAACGTTTCGAGCAGATGATTCGAAAAGACGCAGACCTGTATCTCCGTATATTACGATACGAGGTGAGCAGTCAAAGGCAACCATGGGAGAGGAGCGCTGATACCCAGCCGATTAGCTTTGATGAGCTTATAAGCAAGGCGATCGCAAACCGGATCTCCGGTAAAGGTTGGAAAGACCACCTCAAGCGCTTCTTAGACCTTCAGGTGCGTTCCGTCGATGTAGCCCCCGGCTGACTCAAGGGTATCACATTCTATACTGCCGATCCAACGGGTCAGCGGCGCCGACGCTGAGTCCGCTACACTATCGCAACACTGCACCGCTACGTTGCACGAAACCATGTACAGTCTGTAACCAGTACCAAATACCAAACCCAGGCATACGACGTATAATAGCCAAACTCATGCATATGGTAAAGATGATACACAACGTAGGATCGTTCAAGGGGGCGGAACCGTAGTTTTATTCGCGCTTCCATACTCTTCATCACTCCCAACTGATCCAAGCTTCGTCCTCCCTACCTTCCCGACTCCTCGTCACGGTGCATACAAATCTTCTTATGTCCAAGTGCCAGTCCCGGCGCGTACTTTGCTATGATTCTCTCGATCGATTCCGTCTTCAGCCTTGGTCTCGCTATATCGACTTCTTCTTGCTCGGCGTGGGGGTTTTCGATTCCGCCGTGTCCGTCGTCTTTGCAGTCTCGGCCGCACGGGCTTCCGACGGGTTCTCAACGCCCTGTCCAGGCGGGTTGACGCCCATCTTGTCGAAGCTACTCGCGAGACCGTCGATGGCCGCACCTGCCGAGCCCGACGGAAGGTTCGTGGACGGTTGTTGTGGAGACAAGAGCGTACTCGGCGAAATGTAAGACGCCATTTCACCGTTCAACGGGCGAAGGCTCGAAGTCGGCGCGGCGGGCGAGAACGGTGCGAAAGTCGGCATGGGCGACGTGAGACCGCCGCGCTCGGCGCCGACGGATTTGACAGCGGTACCAGGTACTTGCGATGCGGAGCGAGGCTGACCGCGGTGTGACGAAGAGCCCACAGGCATACCGGCAGTGGAGTGTTGTCGGGGGTCGTAGCCAAGCATTGAAGATTGCCAGCTGGCTTGATTCAATTGCGGACCCTTGCCCATCTCGAGCTGTGCGTAGAGGCGATGCGGCGACAGCGGAGCCGAGATCGACCCCGAACCCGCACCGTCATCGTAGGCCGATACGGCTCGTCGAGTATTACGGTACGCGCCTCCAGGAGTCTCCAGACCTCGAGACGACGTGTCGCGACCCCTACCGCTACCGCTGCCACTACCCGAGGCCGAAGCCGAGGCGGACACTGGTGGCTCGAATCCTTGCAACCCGAGAGATCCTGGCCCGACGCCTCCGAGATTGGAGCCTTGAGCGGAAAGCCACAGATCCTGAGCCGAGAACTCGCTGGGATCGCTCTCACTCTGACGACTTCGGCCACCCGACTCGGCATGGTATGGTGCTTGCGACTGACTGCGCCATGGCGTGGACTGGACCGGTGGAGGGAAGGGTGTGCGCGATGCCGACATGGAGCGGGGAGCAGGGGAAGAGGATCGCGGAGCTCGATGCAGCTCGTCCTCCCGTTCTCGACACAGCTCTGCCAGAGCGAGAACAGCACGATCGGGTCGTTGGGTCAAGATTCGTGTCGCTCGCATGAACTCGCCTCGGATCTGTTATAAGAGTGTGAATGACCGTGATTGGCAAGCAGACTCACAGTGTAAAGTCCATCCTTGGTGACAGTTCTGGCGACATTGTAGCTGATTTCAAAGGGGTCTTCGATACACAGCCTGTTCCTGTCCCGAGCCATCTCATTCAATCCCCCGACGTCGATCTAATCGTCAATATGCGCCGCTGCATGCGAAAGAGGACTCACGTCGTTGACCCAGCCTTTACTCTCCTTTGTCAATTGCCCAGCTCTCAACGACAGGACCGAATTGTTAAATTGGAAGTCGTGCGAGAAGAATCTGAAAAAGTCGATCAACCTGACATGAGTTCGGCTCAATCTGGCGTACGGATTCACTCACAACTCTCCAACAGTTTCAAAGTTGATAGATGACCACTCTTGGCGTAGTGTTTCGACATCGTCGAAGAAGTAGACGTTTCGACCTTCGAGCATGACTTGCTCTTCGGTCAAATGGCGGACAGGGGCGATACGTTGCAAGTTTGGCAGGACAGGCGGCTGCTTGACATGCACGAGGAAGTACAAAACCATCAGGGTGAAGCCGTCTTAGAGTCAGCTCGCTCATTTACATGCTCTCACAAGAAGATAGAGTGCCGCGGTATGGGGAGTTGATTCTCCGTCTCTTGGCCCAAACTTTCACTGTTCGTCAGTGGGGGCCCTTTCTTGAAGAGGGATGCACTGACAGAACAGAACTAATGTCCGGACGCGAGCAGGGTCGATAGTGGCATATGTCAGAAGCAAACGGGTGTTTTCAATCGCCAGCCGGTTCTCGATTCCAATATCACAGGCGATCCCTTGTGGTCAGCCCGAGCTGATTACTAAGCGGAGAAAGGGCTCACCGAACGGAAGCGCAGGGGAAGGAGCCAATGTGAGCTTGAGGATGGGTATGCGGGCTTTCGGTAACGGTTTGACCTATCCATCAGTCTCGCCGCAAAAGATCACTCTTAGGACATACGTCGAAATTCGTTTCCTGCACTGATCAGCGAGAATCAAAGGTCAGACCAATCGACTCACCCTTTCCAACAGATCTCCCATCATCTGCACCAAATGCGACGATTCCAGTCCTGCAGCAGGATCATCAATCAGCACCACCAAATCCATGTCTGCCATCAGCCCGCCGTACAAATTTGCGTTATCAACCACTCACCGGAATTCCGTAGTCCAAAGGAATTGCAGCTGCTTCCGAAGCTCAACAGCCGCGCGCTGGGCTCGATCGTCTTGATGAGCTTCTCGATCAACCCTCTCACTCTGCAACGTCAGCCATGATAATTCGTTCGGGATGCTGATGACGCATAGCGAAGGACTTTGACGTACTCTTCTTTAACCGTGAGCTCCTCATTTGTGGGCAGGAGAGGTAGGACGAATGAGAAAAGGGAGGAGGAAAGATCGTTCAAGAAACGGCGGTGAAGGACGCCGGGGTGCATGATGATTGAAAGTCGCTTTGGGTCGAGGTAGTCGAGCTGTAAGAGGTAGTGCAGATGCACTTGCTGTCGGGTGGACTTTTTGCTCTAGGTGATACCGGAAGTAACAAATAAGACTCTACGCCTCGAGGGGTAGCCCGAGTTGACGGTGATTTGCTTGGGCTCTACGGTCATTATAATTTCGATTTGCGGGTGGAGGCTCGTGCTGAGACCACCAGTATAGGTCCCAGACGAGTGTGAGAGCGAATAGACGCGAGGAAATGAGCTCACTGATAGATCTGCAGGCGCAATCGCTTCGGCTGCGTTGATCAACGCTTGGGCGGACAGCTCAGAACTGGCCAATCTAGCGAGAGTGGTAAGCGTTGGAGGTCCGGTCGACTTTGTGTTGTGAGCGACAAGAGTGTTTGGTCGGGACGCCGATGACTTCTGCGGCCAATGCGATTGAGCAGATGCTGGTACTGAAGACCAGGGGTATGATTTGTGTTACGAAGTAGAGGTCTGGTAGTGCAGCTAGCAGTCTATCAGAAGTGACCGGTTTGATGAAACTCCTCAGACGCGCCCGCACGCCTAACACCACGTGTCCCAACCAAGGCTCAGCTATCATTTCGGCGGCCTAATCGACCTAGAATCTTTGGTTCGACTATCATTAAGGCAATGCATTGCTGCGGCATCTTTGAGGATCGCTAAGTATACACGGTAGCGGCAAGAGCGCCTACGTTACCGAATCTATCTACCCAAAGCCCGATCACTACCCGCAAGAAGCGACTCAAAAAGCCCAGCCGCCGAATTCTCGTTTCGCAGTTGAATCATGTACACGATCCCCGTCCGCTTCCCTCTGTCGCTAATCTCCACCGCAACTCCCGTCTTGGCCACTCGTTCGACACCATCTGTCAAGACGATGGTTGAGATCAGAAGCGCTTTCGATGATGAGTCAGACTCCACCACGAGCTGTTTTACGCTGCCTTGCGCTTGGGCATACAGCTTCAATTTGCCAGAACCTAGCGCTTTCCATTGTTGATGTGATTGCTTCAGGAACACCTTGCACTTCATCTGCGCAGATATGACAGCGGGGCCAGTCAAAGCCGCTGCTTCCTCCTCCACGGGCGACGCGGGAGGCGAATCATCGTCTGGTTCTTGTGTCATCGCAGCGTTGCCGGGCAAGCTGGGAAAGTTGGAAAACCTTGCGGAAGGTGGATCGGCTGTCATGACGCGCAGAGGTTCAGCGGAACGGGACCGCGATGGAGGGAAGTGGCCGTTGAAAGAGCCGGCCGGACCCTTCGATGGGCCAGGATGGCCCGGTCCCTCGGAGTAATGTGAACCCGGGCCACGCATAGGGGGCATAGGTGGGGCTTCGTGTTCGATGGACCGAGGCGCAGATTGCACTGATCGGCCTGAGGCCGATCGAGGGATCGGTGCGCCGGACCCTTGCGATGCCATTGCGAAGCCTGCTAGAGACGGATCAGAGTGATTGCCGTGCGGCATATGAGGCATCTGTGGCGGCGCCAATGGTGGTCCAGATGGCACGCGTGTTTGCAGACTTGCCGCTCGAGGAGGAAGAACGCCAAAAGAGGAAGACTGGGAGGCGGGCTGTGGCGGGGGGACAGGCGAAGCGCCGCGATTCCAAGCAAACGTCTCTCCGGGTTCCAACGAAAACTGATTCATTTGCGATACGAGCGCGTTCCCGCCCATTGGTGGCGGCGGCATTTGAGGCATGTCGCTCGGTCGAGGGCTGACTGACGGCGAGGATTCCGGGGAAAACGGGCTAGGATGCCGGAGAGGTGGAAACGTATCGATATGTCGGTTGTCCGACAAAGACGAAGGTGAACGCAGCTCGACATTAGGGTTCGGGAATGCTTGTTGTGGTGGTCGGGAGGCTGCAGAGTCAGCGAGATTCGTCAAAATTACGCACAGTTCGCCGCAAAGTCGATGCAATCTAACAAGTCCTTCATCATGTGATCTCGAGCCAGCTCCGACTCAGCGTGGATGACGAATGTCTCTTTGCGCATGATAGTCACCGTCAAAACGTTTGCTATAATTAGTGCCGAGCAATGTGATCGGAAGTTGCTTACACTGTGACCCTTCTGCTACCATCAAGTGCTTCCCAGCCAGTGGTGGATAGCTCAGCCACATCTCCGGCATCGGACCACCTTGTCCAACTCGCTCGGGCTGCTCCCGAGCCACTTGCTGCGCTTTTGCAGCCTTATCCACCGCCTCCATCCACTCGGCCACAAGGAAGAGATCGGTCAAGATGAACACGTGTGCGCGACGGTGCACGACTTGTTGACCAGTTGTATTTGGCGTGAAGTAGACCGTCACATCGTGCGACGACCGCAGAGAACGAGGAAAGGGAAGGTTCGGAGGGTTCATTTGCAGTTTGCATTTCTGGCAGTGAGCATGCGCAAGGCCGGTCGGTCGGCTTACCTTTGTCTGCATAGTGAACAAATCGAGCGCCTGCTCCGGATCTATTCGAAGTTCCAGATCGGACAGAGGCGCTGAAGCGGTATTTGGAGCGGATATTATAGGTGTAACGGAAGTCATTGTTTGAACCGTGACTGTGGGTCGGCGCTGTGGGGATTGGTTGACGCTCGTCGCTGCAGATCCGCTGGAGGTACGTGGATCATCGACTCGGGAGCTAAAGGGGGAGAAGCTGTTCAATCAGTACGTTCGAGTTCCGGGACAGGAGCTGACTCACTTTGTATGGCTGTCTATTGAACTTTCCGCTGCGGAGCTAGTCCTGCTGACCCTCTCGTTTGCCGGCCAGCTTGGTTCCCGCGACTTTGTGCCATCCTCCGACATAGCATGGTCTGTGCTTTGTTCTTCGTTGACATCCATTTCCAACCGGGATTCCGTCTGCGAGACGAGGCCGTCCAAGCGTTGATTGGCGACTACTAGCAGACGATGATCGCTCCGACCTTCTTTGGTCGACCTCAACAATCGAGCGTACAGCTTGCGATAGTAGCGTAATCGAGAGTAGGGAAGGATGAACAGAGCATCAAGAGACCAAGCGGTCAATGGAGGTGGAGGGGGTGACAAGCTGGAGATGTCTGTGAGGATCCCGGGAAGAAGGGTGTTTCGCAGAATAGGGGCGTAGGAATCGAATCCGCTCATGAACGATGATGAGTATTTCTGATACGATGGCTCGAGGTCGTCAATCTGAGAGTTAGTCTGGACGTCTGTGCACCATTGCGAAAGCCAAGACTAACCCATCGCATGAGTAGGTCACCGAGCGCTTTAGGACTAGACGGGTTCGGGCCGATATCCTTGAGTTTCTGCTGATCAGTAGCCGCCAGCATCCTGGGAGTCCAAGGCTTACAGTTCCAAAAGCTCGATTCGCTCTGTACACGGCTTCTACGCAACGGAACATGCTGTCCAGTTTTGGCGGTGGAAAGTCCTTCCTCGACCAAGCAGCAGCGACACGCTATGAAGTGTCAGCTGGACACTTTAGGTGAAAGCAGTCTGGCACGGGGTTCGTCAAAAGATCGGACCCGACATTGGCACTTCTGGTAGGAAGGGCGATCTGAGCAGAGTACTCACACGGATCACCAATCCGAGCTGGTCGACGTAGATTCTTTCCGTATCTATCAAGTCGACCAAAGGGTTCCTCTTTGTCCCCTCATCTCTGTCCATCACGGGACTGTTCGCACCGTGTGTGTCGTCTGCTGTTCCGTTCGACCAGGGCGCACCGGTTCCCACCGGCGAAAACGGCGTGAGCGAGGGCGACTTAGCAGGAGGAGGAGGCGGCATGGCCGGGTCGTACATCCGCGACGGACCCGCTGTAGCTTGGTACGGCGCCGCCATCATCGGTTTTACTTATTGCTGAAGGCGGTAAGGGGCCGTTGAGAGCATGCAAGTGATCGATGTAGAAGCAACAAAGGACGGTGGAAGAGCGTTGACGTGCCGGAGACGCGGTCCTGACGCGAGCACGTGATGTGTACGCTTTCCAGGGAGTCGCTGCAAGTCGAGAAGACGGAGCGCGACGGGCGAGGGGGAGGTAGTAGGTGAGGATGGAACTGGATGATACAATGCAGATAGGATGTTTGAGAAAGTGCCGTGTCACTGAAACGACAAATTAGCGCCTGTGCGGGACCCAGACAGAGTCAGGGTATTCGTCCACCGTGTCACAATACACCTCCATCTCAGCATACAAAGTCGGACACATGCATGCATCTAGCGTTCTCAAACGCCAGCGTCCGTGTACATCTCTACGCTGACATGCTGCTGCGGATGACAGCAAGTCGCCTCGTCAAAACCGACGCGCAACGTCGATCATATTGACGCGACCGATAAACAGGGAAAGGGGAAAATCCGTCGATCCGCCTGGCCATTTTGAGATTGGGAATATTCCCGGTCGCATAGTTCAAGCCCCGGTTGCGCGGATGAAGGTCAGCTATGGAGATCTTTGAGCGGCTACAAGTGTCTGGATGAGAACACAAGTCTCCATACATTCGGTGGTGCCAGCGGCTGATGCGCGATCTCCGCCAACCTACAGCTCTACTACGCGATCACACTCCCGATGAGTCTCGACCAGCTGACGAGCTGCCCATCATGATGTCCGACCACGGTGGAGGGTAACAGGGATTGTTGTGTTAGCGCTATACTCGTCACTCCCTTTGGGTCGTGCCTTTGGCTGCCGAAACCGTCAACGCCGTGATCACATCAAAGGATCGCCTGGCCATCCCCAAAAATCGCGTCTGCATCCAGAACTACTAAATACTGATCATCACCGTCCCAAGCTCGGACGTCTTCCGACTTTTGACTGCTGATACACCTATCTCAGGATGTTTTCTCCGTTCGGGATGGGCATGATGCCTCCGATGGGGATGACGGGCATGGGCATGGGCATGCCTATGATGACGCCGATGATGCCTACCCCGGGGGTGATGCCTGGAATGCCGGGACAAGGGTGGTACAACAGCATGCCGGGGAGATTTGGGCGAGATATGCTCGGGCGAGGTGGGTGAGAGCCTAAAGTCCCGTTTCTGAGCTGATTATAGACTTCGCCGGTCCAGGCGGAGTGGGATCGAGGTAGGTTGGAGTAGCTGATAGATCTTCTGACACGCAGTCAGCCTTATCGACCTCCTGATCCCTCTGCTCTACCGTGAGTCCATAATAAAGACGATGAAGAAGCGGCAAAGCTGACACCAGCCCCATGCCGTATGGATTGCCGTTCATCGCAAGGCCAGGACAAGAAGGATTCGATGCATACGGCAGGATGTGTGAGTAGATGGTCTATCGTAGGAGCTGATGGCAGTGCCGCCTCCTGCACCCGAGGGTGAGCGCGGTCCATCCTGACTAGCATACAGCTGACTCCAGGATGGGACGGATGGGGCCGACCCATAGTTCCCGCGACCCAGCAACCCGCCCCCCCTGCTCCCGTTCCCTTGGTCCCTGCCGCCGAGTTTGATGGGCCAGCAGCTCCTCCAGCGACCCGCGACATGCCGATGACCTCGGCGAACCCCATATCGTCCTCTACCACCAGCGCGGGCACAGGCCGTCCAGACCAGTACGTCGGTTGGCGGGCTTACTACCCTCGTTGAACCGCATGCAAAGTTGTTGCCCCGCTTATGATAGACCGGTATGCTTCGAGCGGCCGCCTGCGCCCACAGACAGTTACTTCAGATACGACGAGTTTGAGGCGTTCAGCCTTCCTTCCTACGCTCTCAACCATCCTTGGGAGCTGCATCTGCCGCGGGAAGTCGTCTCGCACGATGTGAGCGAGGAGGACTGGTACGTGCGCGCTGCCTTTTGCCTCTGTCATCTCTGTCGAGCTCGCATTGACGACAGGGCCCGCTTCATCGAAGATCTCTCACGTGAAAGCATCACGCAGGCCACACACGACTGGGCCGCGCGGAACAAAGGAGTCCTGGGTAAAGGGCCCCGACCCGTTTTGACCGATTCCGTCCACTCGCTCCTCCTTTCGTGGGCCGTGGCGTTTTTCGCACCTCGAGGCATCAAGATCTACGCTGCGTCAGGCGGGAAACGCATCATCCCTCCCCCTCTCGATCCTGGATCGTCGCGCCGAGGGTTCTCAGCGGCAGACGAATGGAGCGATTCGGATTCGGACACACTCGCAGGCGATAGCTCGTACGAAGATGAGTCGTCGGCTAGGCGGAACGATATGTACTTGCCCAGAAGAGAAAGGCAGATTCGACGCGACGAACGAGCTCGGCTCAGGCGCAGAGAGCGCAGGGGGAGGCGAGACGAGATGGAGCGGAGTGGAGCGAGCGACAGAGCGGGATGGTCGGGAGTGGAAGGGAGGCAAGCGAGGGGCGAGTGGGAAGTGCACTTTGTGTGTGCTCAGCCGACTCTGTGGCAGCCGGGCGCCAGGCCAAGGACTTATGGCGAGCCGGTTGTCAGGCGCAGGCGGTGATCACCTGCGCGTCTCGTCATACCCGGTCGGACTTGTGCAGTGAGCATGCAGACCTGGCCGAGGTTGAAAATTGGACGACCAGCCAAACCAACCAGTCTGGCCAAAGATCTTGTACATGATGCAACTCGGTACAAAGCCTATCATACATAGTTTACACCGCAAATCGGTTCGAACAAAACACCTCATTCACCTTCTCCCCTCACTCTCTTCCTGAAGTCACGGTCGTCGTGAATCCCAGTTTCACCACAGCCAAAAGCTGTCCTTCCGCTACTACCCCTTGCCTCCCTGCCCCAGCACCAAGCTAGTCTCGCCATCCACTACGTCGGCGTTGGCCGGGGCATAACGCCCATCTCCTGGCTGCGAGTCGCCCCGGGATAATCGATCCTCGGGCTCGGCACCACAGCCGGTACTAATGGCTTCTCCACGCTGCTGACCGAAGAGCCACCACGAGCAGTACCGTTCTTGATGTTACTCTCGGCGTCACTCGACACGTTGACCCGCTCGGACGGCGTCGTCCCATTGAGCTTGCCTACATCCACTCGTTGTCCAGCTGTACCCATTCCTCGCCACGCCTCGGCCGATATCGGCCTGTAAGTGCCATACAAGCTGTATGTCGAGTGGGCTGCGTGGACTGGCTGAGCGGGTTGGAACGAGTTCCCTTGGGCCGGGGTCGCACCGGGATTGGGCCGGGACAGAACAGGGGAAGAAGCATTTGACAATCGTGCGGACGCTGCGGGGGGATGCTGCCCTTGCTGCGTGTGGTTGATCGAGTACGCGCCAGCCGGATGATACTGTGCGCGAGCCGCGACCAGCTGGGCGTGGTAATGCGGAGGTCGTACCGCCGCATCCACTGGAGCCGGCGTCGGCGTCGAGATCGGTCCCGAGGCGCCCACACGAGGCGCGTGGATGTTTGCGACTGCGCCGTTCGTCGGGCCATGAGTTCCAGGCCCGTTGACTGCGTTCATTCCGTTCGGCTGCTTCGCTCCATCAAGAACATCCTTCGTATCAGGGTTGATCTTCCTCTTCTTCGTTTTTCGCCCATCCTCAAGATCATCGTTGTTGTCTTCAAAGCGTGTCGCCCTGACTTCTTCGATGGTGGGCGGTTTGAAGTCGACCGGGATAACGGGCGGTACGAAGTCAAGGCATTCGAGTACGATGGCATCGGCCGGTGGCAGGCTGTACTCGAGTATTTGCGGAGCATACGTATTGATCGTCGTGCGATAGTCAATATACGCGTCCGTCCCAATCCGATCTATTATCAGCTGTGGTGCTTATCGCCAGAATGGCGACTCACCGATATTCTGCACACGGATGAGTACATCGCCCTGCTGAATCCGTTTCGCTTCCTTGACCGTACAGCACGGGCACCGCCAATTCTTCCGCTCCGCCCCAAGGCACTCTGCCGGCGCTCGGACACACGTCGCGTGGTATCCTTGACCGCACTTGACGCAAGTCACAGTGACGAGAGCATCAGCAGGAGGTTGCGTACAGAGACAGCTGAATGACCCTTCCTTCGCCTGTCGCAGGACGAGCTTGGGCTTCCTGGGCCGGGTCCGCGGTTTCGCCGGATTCTTAGCATCCATCATGCGTTTGTACAGCCATTCCTCAAAGATGACACGTTTGCTGGTCTGCGCATTCTGCGCGTCGAACGTGATCGGCAAGTTGTAAAGCTTTCGGAGCCAATGCGCAATAAGGTTGAAGTCGCGGCAGACGATCGCCTGGCCAAGCGGATCAACAACGGTGAGCAGGACCCGTGCCGCCTCTACAGCGATATCGATGATCTTGACAAGTGTGTCAAAGTCGGTCGGGACGATCAAAAACCTATACCGCTCGTAAGAGGCGAGCTGCGATAGTTCGTTCAGCGATGGTCGGTCATCGAGGGATAGATTGAGGCACATGGCGCAAGTGAACGGCTTGTCGATGTTTTTAGCAGTCACATCGGCGCAACGGGGGTGATACGACCCATGGCAGTTTTGACAAGTCACCATAGCGGGAGCTGGGGCTGCACGGCAAAAACAGGCGAGCTCGCTGTTGGGCACCTCGTCGTCGGGTTGAAGCTGTTGCTCGAATGTCTGATAAAGCCGAGTGAGCGTTGTCGAGACCGACTTTGGCAAGACGTTCAGCACCGCAGCGACTTCCTGCTGCCATGACTCGTGGAATTCTAGCTCCTTCTGGAGTTCGCGGACTTCGGGAATGTGTATCCGGCTCAAAGGTCCCGACGCCGTTTTAACAGCTTTGCAGAGCCGTGTGGCGGCGTTGCTCGTTCCATTGCCCTCAAATTGGGTCTGGGCGGTCGCCTGCCACGTCAAGGCTTGTTTTCGGATACCTTCGAGTTCCCGCATCTTTGCAACAGAGGTCGGGACGAGCTCTTTGCCGTCGATCATACCGGTGATATCCTCAATCTTGATCGATGCTGAAGAAAGGAGCACTTCGACTTGATCGGTCCACTCCTTGCCTGCGGCCTCCCTTTTCCTCAACTCGACGATCGTCGAATGCGTCGAGGGAATTTGGCATTCCTCCGCCTCCTCCAACAGTGCCAGTACGTCCTCATACTGGAGCGCGCGGTCGTCAACCTCTTCATCGATCTTCTTGAACCATTCAAGTCGATTGACAGTGATTTGTAAGGTTGCGATCTCCGGTAAATCAATGTTCAATCCCTGACCCAGGATCAGAGCCGTTTTACATTTCTCGTAGTCCAGTTCGTCATCCGGAGTGGCCATGATCGACTCTGCTTCTGACTTGAAGGATTCGATCGACAGTAGGATTTGTCGCAGACTGAGTATCTCGGGCGATTCGAAAGCTAATTTATTCGCTTCAGCAAGTAAAACTCGCAGCGTCTCGGCACTGCGATCGGTGTCTTCTTCTGGTCCGGTCTGCCGCCGCTTCTTCCTGCCTGCGCTCTTTCGCGTAAGAAGTGTCGTGACCTTCTCGATCCACAAGTTCGCCCGATCGACTAGAGCCCGCAGATCTTGGACCTCGGGAATAGTGTGCGGTATCCGTTCACCTTCATGCAGCAGCGCTCGCATGCTTTTGAGTGGCGGACGAGCTTGTTCGAGAAGATGGTCCAGTCGTGTCCGCCAATTCCGCGGTTGTGCTGCGCGATTGTGTACGATCTCGTAAATTTCTTCCAGTTGAGCTTCGGAATATCGTTTCCGCAGTGTTCGTTTCGCCTTGGCACAAGTGCAGAGCTGATCGCCATGTTCGACGCAGGCGACCAGTTTCGTGCAAGCGCAAGTGATTTGGGAAAGGTAGCAGAACCCTTTGCAGATGCAACACTGATACTGCTCCTCGGGAAGATCCTCCTCGACGAGCTGCTCGATGAGGAGCGGCACTTGAGCGCGTAATCGCTCGCGCCGTGTCGTTTCCTCATCGACCATCTCTTTGAGCTGATCATTCAACCTGCTGTCAGTGGCGAATTTCGGTCTCAACCCACCATAAAGCCGTGCGGATAGTCTCCGAGTACAGCGTGATGTTGATAAGCAGTTCGTTGTGCGAGAAGACCGGAGCTTTCGCGTGCATTTTGTAACGCATTACGGCCTCCTTGCCCTCCGCAAGCCAATCCGGCAAGGCAAAGTTTACCGCTTCGTTGAAGTTGATCTTGGGTCAGCAGGGGATCTCGCCAACCAGAAAATACGCACTCCATGATTGAAGCCGCAGTGGTACGCTTTGGGAAAGGTGATGACGAATTCGTTCGGTCTCTGGTCGCATGCGACGACATTGACGCCCGCTTCGCTCACTCTCCCAGGATTCATCATCGTGACCAGCTGGTAGAGTAGCGAAGGTTGCTGTTCGAACAATTCCGGCGCTTCTGATTTCATGGCCTCCTCGAACTTGTCTGCATCAGCCCCGGGTATGCCGTACCAGGTTTTGGTTTCGCCCCAATGCACTACCAGTCAGCTTGTTGATCGTTGACAATCGAGATAGCTCACTGTAGTTGACTGAATACGTGTAATGGTCCTCGTTATGCCAGCAAAACGCCGACAGCATCATTCCAACGTAGATCCACGGTACCGTCATCCCCGAGATGTCCGATCGGATGTATCGGAGCAGTCTGGGTTTAGCTTATGACTTCGTCGTATGAGAGCGACTCACGATTCCGACAGTATTGGCATGTTGTTCAGATTCCAGCCATCTTTGGCGTACGGGTTCATCGGATGCGTTTCCAGCGAGGGCGATCCACTTGAAATCAGCCCAGTCCTCAGACGACAGCTGTACGCTCACCTTCCGTGAGTCGTGGAATGGACATCCGCCCCGTACTCGATCTCGACCGTTTCCGTGGGATCCTGCGTCAAGCGCCAGAACTCGCGCTCCACATCGTCCTCCGATACAGTAGAAGCGCCGAATTGCCGGCTAGTGCAGCTCGATTGGCTGTTCATGGGGTGTTTGCTGAACCAATGCTTCGCGAAGGCGGCATCTCGAGCCTGAAACGAGGTGATGGAGTGGTCTTCGCCTTCGTCAAACCCATATCCATCTCCTTGAGCGAAGAGGCAGGGACCGCAGTACCATTCTTCGTTTGTAGGCACAAACGAGAGAGGGGGGTTCAGGCAGTAAATGTGGAAGCCTGATTGGGTCAGCTCGGAGCCTTGATCGACAAACAGTGCTTGCCTTTGTCGCACGAGTCACAGAGCAGGATCTTCGGTGCATCGTCACCTCGCTGACAAACCTCGCATACCTGAAAGTTAGCCGATTATCATACGACAGAGTGTCGTTCACTCACCTCTCCTTTCTGGTAAGGCATGTTCGCCACAAGCTTGATCTTCTTCGGAGGTGGACTTTCATCACTCAGCTCGCTCTCGCTGCCATCTCCGCGGCTGAAACCTGGAACTTTGATCTTGAGAATGGTCGAGCTGGAAGCCGCCGAGTTCGGTCTTGAAGGCACATCAAATGGTGGTAGATCCTTGACCGGCCCGGTGGAAAGTGAGAAAGGTTTCACAGGGGGTGAAGGCGATCTAGGAGCATGCTGCTGGGCACGACTGGCAAAAGCAGGCGGTCTCACCGCGCTCATGCGACCAGTCTTCCTCGTTGGCGATGCGGGACTTTCATTGGCGAAACCAGGCGGTCTGCTAGCTGCTGTGCTTGGCATGGGTGTGAGGGGTGATTCGGACGCCGACTTCCCGCCGTTGGCGAACGTATCGAACGGCAATATAATACGCATGTACGTCCCCTTGATCGAGATGGCATATCGTTCGTCGTATCCTAACGTCTTGGCGATGATTCCCCATCCACCCATCCGGTTGACCTCATCGTGACCACCGATTTTCATCACTGCTTTTCGGAGTGAATACAGATCGACCGGTCTCCTATCGATATGGGGAATAGTCAGCTTCGAATCTCCCTGTTCAAGATATAGCTTGAGCTGTTCGAGGAAGTTTATTTTCGCTCGAGATGCCGCTTCCAGCGAGTTGAGCCGCTGTAGACGGGTCTTGAATCGGAACTTGTCGGTCTCAAGCACGAAAGGCATGCGCCATCCTTCTGGCGGAACGATTTTGCAGATACCAAACGCCTTTGCTTCGGGGGCGATGCTGTCGATGTAAGCCATGCAATCGGTCCATTGTTCCGCGGTCGGATGATACGTAGGACACTCTTGCAGACCGAACAGCCGTGAGCCGGCTCGAGTCGGAGGATGCCTGGGCGCGGTCGTTCGTACAGTATCTATGTTGAATGGCGGGTTGATGACCTGTGGCCGATGTAGTGGGTTTCGGGCGATGGACGGTCCGCTCGTCGGGACGGCTGTGGCAGAGGCGGCGGGGATGAAGGACGTGGCGGATGGGCCAGCATTGAGCAGCAGAGGGGTCCCCGCTCGATCAATCTTCGAGATGGCCTCGACTTTCGAGCGCCTGGCTTGCCGTCCCGACTCGCCATCTTCGGCGAGCAGTGTGGCCGCATCTGGCACAGACTCTGGAAAGTTCATGGAGCTCGTCAAGGTAGGTCTCGCCCGTTTCGGCTCGGAAGACACCACTCGGACCTGATTCGATCCGTTGACATGACCAGAAACCGATCCTGGCGGTGTGGGCTTCACCGGCGTTCTCCGGAGTCGAGTGTGCACAGAGGTGGAGGCGGGAGCTGACGGGTCGGCGTGCGCGGATCCGGGCACAGGTAAAGTTGCGGGCAGCATGTTGGTAGATCAGTACAAGTACGGGAAGTCGATCATGCGAGTCCGAGTCCCAGTGGGAAAGGGAGTGTAATGAGTCGAAGGATCCGAAAGGGATGAAGCGACTTTTGGGTGAGGAGCCGAGGAGGCAAACCGCAATCGATATCGCAGGCTCTTGGTAGCCGGCGAAGCGTTATCACTGCCACGTCACGGTGCTTGGTCATTCTATTGTCCGGGGACCGACCAGTTACTTGAACCCTTCTCCCACATACATGGCATTACCATGCCAGACTCAGCTGCAACGCCACGACGCGGTACTCTGAAGCTGCATCACAGTCGGGAAGCAGCAGCAAGCGCGTTCTTGGGGTGGCAAAGCCATTACTCCTCTCAAAACGTACATCTATACGAATGCATATACACCTAGACATGCACTCAGATTCCGACACGACAGTTGTCGAGGGCAAAGATGAGGATATCCTCCGCTCCGGTCTTCTCCAACTCGTCCATCGCCGTTGCGATTCTCTTCTTCTCGACCATCGCGCTGACCGCGACCCATCCCTCCTCATCGAGCGGGCTGACAGTCGGCGCTCTTCGACCTGGCGTAATGACAAGGGCCGCCGCGAGATTCTCCCTTAGGATGTTGTAAGACACATAGACATATCGCTTGGCAGCGATGACACCGGCGAAACGAGACTTGATCAAGGGGATAAGCGGCGCCAATTCTGGCGTGACCGAGGCGTGGGGCTGTCGAGAGGTGATCATCACCGCTTCAGAGGTGAGGAGGGTGTGGATAGCGTGAAGTCCAGCTGCACGCATGGTATCTCCGGATTCTGCTTGTCAGCGATCGCTCACTTTATGCGTCGGGTCACGACTTGAACTCACCGACAAGGTCAACTACCGACGTCAGCGCTAGTTCAATGTTGTTGCCATGTGGACTCACCAATTCCATCCGCCAGACCCAATGCACAGGCAGCCTCGACACTTCCACCAAGGTACTCCACTTGCGTCTTCTTTCCTCCAGCCTTCTCGTCGACCTCCGAGAACACCTGGCCAGCGAGGACCTCGAAGCTCGTGGCGATTCGACCACCGCTGAGGCTCTCCAGCGTTTGACAGGGGCCAGAAATTGGCACTTGCACCTGTAATGAACATTTGCCGAAGCCGAGGGGGAGCAGCTCGGAGATTTCGTCGGCATGGGTTGATTCAGCAATCATATCTTGTCCAGTGATTCCGAGGGCGACTGATCCAAGGGCGACGAAACGGGGGATATCGGCAGCGGGCAGGAACACTCTGCTTGTGAGCTCATGACTTCTTGAGCGATATCAAGTGCAACTCACAAAGCAATGGGGTGGTTTTGGACAAGGGCAACATCAAGTCGGTGCGCCCGGTTGTACTTGATGTCGGCGCCTACCCGTCAGCTCTTTTCGTACACTCCGAAGTCTTGCCAGCTCACCGGCAAGCAGCTCAACGGTCTTCTCCATAAGACGCCCCTTCTTCGGGATGGCTAGTAGCAGTCTGTCCTTCAAACTGTCAACAAGCAACGACATTGCGCTCTCCGCCCCAAATCGTGATTTTGGTCCCTCGGCGCCTCCTGAGGTGTGGGCCTGCGGCGTTGAAGGTTGAGTCAATCCCGAGCTGGCAGCTGCTTGAGGCGCCATTTTTGTGTTTTGGTGAGTGGTACAAGGAGAGTCGAGACAAGTGGAACGTGCAATCAACTTTTGGTTCTTGACTCGAAAACGGTAAACGATGATGACAACAGGTACGGCATAGGCGGGCGAGATTGGCCCGTTGTAAATTGGCACGGGTCGAAGTGTGATCTGGCACGCCTAATATCTGTAACTCTGACTGCGTCCTGAATGGCGCGACGCGCAGCAGCGGACGCCTTGCATCATAGCCGCGGCGCCTCTGCAATTCGACCACTCATTGACGGCGTTCATCACCTCGGCCACTACTTCTCTGCGTGTCCCTCTTGTCGTACCGACCACCACGCTCACTTGGCTAGAAAACGAACAGCGAAACAGAACGGTAAGCGGACCGGTTTACCGCGCATACAGGGTCATTGACAAGCGAGGTCGATCAAAGTACTTTGTTATTGCTGAAACATCCGTCCGGGGTAAGGACGCACCGCGCTGGACTGTTTGGATTCAATCGAATCTTCGACCATACTCTCGTCTCGCATTTGCCCAATCGACGACCTCCAAAGATTTGACCATGAGCGAGAGCACAAGCACCCCTCATGTGAGCGCATCTGAATCTGCGTCGCAGACAGGTACGTGTGCCGACCCTTCTTCCTTACATCCTGTCCGAATTTGATTCTAACGAGCAGAATCACACCATCCAATTCCGCAAGAGCTTGGATCAACCATCACTACTTCTGTCACTGCCCCTTCGCCCATCTCCGAGGAACCACCTCACCTCATACCCACCAACCTTTCCGCCCCGACGCTGTCCGCAACGGCGGCAGACGGCACGCCCATCACCACATCCACCTCTGGACCACCTTTGATTCATCCCATCCCCACTAAACCGCGGTCAAATTCGACCTTGCACTCCACGCGCCCCGCTCCTCCGTCGCCGGCCCCTTCGCGCCCATCATCCCAGGTGTACTCACCTCAACTGCTCGCGACTGGCTTTCCGTCGCCGTCGTCCGCGTCGCGTGATCGCGCGTCTTCTACCTCGTCCTCGAGAGGTGGCAGGCGAGTAAGCAACTCCTCTCACCCATCTCGGACATCGTCTAAACCGCGCCCGCGCTCTGCTTTGGGAGCTTCGTCTTTCCTGCCACAAGAGGACGACCCTGCCACGGCCAATACATCCCTCGGTGATTCGTCTCTCGCAGCTACGACCATCCCGGAGGATGCAATCCCGGCTCAGCCCCTCAAACCCAAGCGCGAAGAAGACCGTGTCTTCATCCGGGACTACGCGTTCTCAGAAGGTGATCCACGCTTCGCAGGCCCTGGTTACCCCTTGTGCACACCCGACGAGCCGGAAACAAGGTCCCGCCGGTCGTCTCGCTGGGGATTCGGCGACTCCCCAGACCCTTCCTCCAGCACGTCTCAGCGCAAAAACTCATGGAGCGGGTTCGGACTGCTGTCATGGCGGGGTTTGATCGGTCGACGCAGGGGCAGCGAGGCGCAGGACGCCATCTCGACGGACGACGATGATTTCGCTATCACTGCGCCTGATCACGAGGCGGACGACTATGCGTTCTCTGACAGCGAAGAAGCTAGTGAAGACGGACGAGAACCGTGGGGATTCTACCGTGCAGCTTTCGCATTTGAAGCGATGGGAGAGCACGAGATCGCCTTGGAAGAAGGGACTGTCGTGGAGGTGAGGGGTAGAGGAGGTGGTGACGGCTGGGTGGTAGCTGTGCGAAGGAGGTTGGACGCGCAAGGCCGAGTTGTCAGGCTGGACGAGGCGGAAGGAGGGGAAGGGAGGGAAGGGCTAGTCCCGGAGAGCTACCTCGAAAAGGCGAGCGACCTCGAGATCGCTTCGCCAACCATACACATCGTCGACTCGCCGGATTCTACGAGCCACAAGTCAGCATCACCAGTCGACGAGTTGTTGTCGGCGGATGGGAGAACGGCAGGCGCGGCTTAAGCATGAGCGCTTTGACATGTCGAATACAATCAAGAGGGCATCAGGAACGTAGAACGAGGGAGTAGCGGGCAAGCCTGTGTATATGGAGCAGCAGCATGGTCGCGGCGGCAGCATAGGCAGGGAGACCAAGCATGGACATTCTTCACATGTAGCGTATGATGTGAAGCAGTAAACTTTACGTAGCAGATCCTCAAATCATGCATTCAGGTCGTTTGGTGTGGACGCGGCGAAGATACTGCGTGGTAATAGACTAAATTATACGGGATGAACTATGGTGCCAACCAGCCAAATCGGTCCGACTCGAGCCACTCGAAGCGCTCGAAGCGAGCTTGACTCGGTCCTCCCGAGATCGGCTGTCGAGAATCGGTTTTCGCTCACCTCGACGTCGTGAACCATCCGTCTACTTCCATCATGGTCCAGCGATACAAGGTTTTCGTATACGTTCCGCGTGCTAACGCTGAGGAGGTGAAGCAAGCTGGTCAGTCACCGCTATGGGTTCGACCCGGCTAATCCTTAGCTTTCTCAAAAGGAGCAGGAACCATTGGTCTCTACAACAAAGTGTCGTTCGCCATCGAAGGACGAAGCGAATTCACACCCGGCCCGGATGCTACGCCGCACATCGGAAAGCCAGGCGAGATGGAGCAGGTCGACGAAATCAAGTTGGAGATGACGTGTGAAGGGGAGGAACAGACGAGGGCAGTGTGCAAGGTGATAAGATCAGTGCACCCTTATGAAGAGGTCGTGTGTGAAGTGGTACGACTGGAGGACTTTTAAGGATAGGTAGCAAGCAAGTGGCCGTATAATGGAGATTCGATAGCAGCATGCGATGACAACTGCTCCATGCCCGCACCGCCTGTGTCACCTTCTCACGCTGCGCTCCTGCGACATTGGTGCGTGAAAAGTGATGTGACGAGCCCCCATGCAAGCATGTTTCAGCGCGAAAGCTTAAGGACCTCAAACGCTCAGAGCCCCGTACGCTGATAGCCATGTGCTCGAAGGGTCCGTAGCATAAGCACGCAATAGCAGACGACAGCGCGACCCCCAGTCCACTGGTACCCCGGACCAGCTGCAGCCGAAGGCTCAGACCGCCACATCAGCCGCACCAGCGTCCCGACATATCCCCGTCCCTGTCCCCCGACGGACTAACCCGTCAGTCAGCCGGCCGATGCCCGCCGAGCGGGACCAAAAACCGACCCGACTCTCTCTGACGTGACGGCTCCGCGCTCCGCCGCCGGGTTAAAGGCCTCACTAAGCGTCGCCCATCTTCCTCTCCATCTCTTATTGCCTCAACCCCGTCTTTCCACTCAAAACACCACCAAATCACCTCTTTAAGCAAAATGGTCAAGGTGCGTTCGACCGCCCTGGCGGTTTCATTACGCACGCAGGGTTCTAAGCTGACCGCTTCTTCCTCTTTCCACCGTTCGGGTCCACTTCTTGCTTCTTGCCGCGCCTACTTGCCTTCCTCCCATGTCTCGACCTTCCCATGCTGCACATGTTTTGCTCACGTGTTCTTCGTACTGCTTGGCCCGATTTATGCCTATTTCGCTTGAAACCCACAGGCTGTCGCTGTTCTCAAGGGAGACTCTTCCGTTACCGGTGTCATCACCTTCACCCAGGAGTCTGAGGGTTCCCCGGTGACCGTTTCAGGTGACGTGAGTGATTTCCTTCGCCTTCGAGGCTGGACCCATATTGTACACGAAACGAGTCTGCGGGCGAGAATCGCATCCGCCTCGCCGGTCGATGGGCACGAAGGCTTGCTCCACCATTATCGCAGCACGACGCAGGCGTCCCGTGGTCACTGAATCGGTCACTAACTATCAGATCAAGAACCTCTCCGCCAACGCCGAGCGAGGTTTCCACGTCCAGTGCGTCCTTCTCTCATCCCCGAGCGACACAGCTAATGTCTAGCGAGTTCGGGGACAACACGTAAGCTGCCACGCACTTCTGTCCGGATCGAATTGACTCGCAGCAACGGATGTACCTCCGCCGGACCTCACTTCAACCCGCACAAGAAGAACCACGGAGGTCCCACTGACGAAGAGAGGCACATTGGTGATCTCGGCAAGTCGGGACTACATCTGCTGGGACCCGGGCTGACAGACAGGAAACGTCAAGACCGACGGTTCTGGAACCGCCTCTGTTCAGATCAGCGGTGAGGTTGGCACGATGGCGAAGAGACTCCCTCTGACGGGCAGACAAGCACATCTCCTTGTTCGGCGCCCAGTCGATCATCGGCCGATCGCTCGTCATCCACGAGGGAACCGATGACTTCGGTAAGGGTGGTCACGCCGACTCGCTCAAGACTGGTAACGCCGGTGGCCGAGCTGCTTGCGGTGTCATGTGAGTGCCTTGTGCCTGCTGAGGGAGAGGAGCTGACGATAGTGGTCTTGCCGCTTAAGCGCGAAGACGTCTTACCCGCAATGTCGTCCTGGATCGTCAGTAGCAAAGTAGTACAATGCAAGTGTTGAAGTCATGCTAAGCATATGTGCCGTGCATCCGTCTCACATTGTGACGCCAGCCTACTGCACGCGGGAAGGTGATATGCTGAACGTCGAGGAGGCAGGTCGCGATGGTTTCCCACGGTGAAATCCGGGTGACGCGTTAACGTCACTGCTCATCCGACGCGATCAGGACATTGGGATAATCAACATTCTTCCTCCTGACAGTTTTCCTCGTTTAAGAGCGTTCATTCGGTACAACAACTCTGAATCATGGGTATCAAAGGTAAGTACTATCTGCCCAACACGGTGTCTCCGTGCTCTGCGAAAACTTTCGATTTGCTGACATCAGGCCTCACCGGGCTGCTCAGCGAGCACGCCCCGCGCGCAATGAAAGACCATGAAATGAAGACGGTGAGTCGGCTGACCGCAGGTAAACGTTACTGATGGCCAGCTTTTCGGTCGTAAAGTCGCTATCGACGCATCGATGTACGAGCCCATTCTTTCTCGGTAGATCATACCTAACGCCGCAGGTCAATCTACCAATTCCTCATTGCTGTCCGACAGCAGGACGGGCAAATGTTGATGAACGAATCGGGAGATGTTACGAGGTGAGCTTCCCTTGCATTCGCTTGCAAAAGCTCACGCTAGTCACTTGATGGGTTTCTTCTACCGGACGATACGGATGGTGGACCACGGGATCAAGCCTTGTTACATTTTCGACGGAAAGCCGCCAGAGCTGAAGGGTGGTGTGGTGAGTCTAGTCAGGTGCTACAGCGCCGGATATGCTGTCTACGAGTTTAGTGCTGAGAAGTAGCTGGCGAAGCGATTCGCTGTGCGTGAGACCGCAAAAGCAGGAGAGGAGGAAGCAAGGGAGACAGGTGGGTGATTCGTCCTCCGAGGCTGACGGAAGGAACGGCCGAGGATATTGACAAACTTGCCAGACGGCAAGTGCGAGTGACTAAAGAGCACAATGACGAGTGCAAGAAGCTTCTGAGCTTGATGGGCATTCCGGTGGTAACGGTAGGTCAGGCATCTGCCCGCACGCACAACAAGCTCATGTCAGGCGCCTGGAGAAGCAGAAGCGCAATGTGCAGAGCTGGCTCGGGCAGGCAAGGTCTACGCTGCCGGCTCAGAGGACATGGACACCCTCACATTCAACGCTCCGATTCTGCTACGACATTTGACTTTCTCCGAAGCGAAGAAGATGCCCATTTCGGAAATTCATCTCGATATCGCGTTGGAAGATCTGGGCATGACTATGGATCAGGTCAGCTTACGTGGTCTCGTTGTTATTCGCAGCAGCTGACGGCAGTTCATCGAACTGTGTATCCTCCTGGGGTGCGACTACCTCGAACCATGTAAGGGTATCGGACCCAAAACCGCGTTGAAACTGCTGCGAGACCACGGCGGGCTCGGCGGTGTCGTCGACTTCGTGCGGGGGAAGATGGCCGAGAAAGCTTCAGAGAACGCCGCGGCGAAAGCAGAAGCCGAGGAAAGCGAGGTCGAGTCAGACAAGGAGAGCGAAGAAGGCGTTGAGCCGCCCTCGAGTCCTGCCAAGAGCGTGAAGAGCCCGGCGAAGAAGAAGAGAAAGGTTACAAGTGCGGGAATGCAGATTCCAGAGCACTGGCCGTGGGAGGAAGCGAAGAAGCTCTTCATCACGCCAGACGTAGTCAAAGGGGAAGAGCTCGAGGTGCGTTCGCATTGGCGGAAGTGAGCGCAGCTGATTCCAGGTCGAGTGGAAGGCACCAGATGTGGACGGGCTGGTCGACTTCTTGTGCCGAGACAAGGGTTTCAAGTGAGTCTCATTCGTAGCCAGCCTTGCCAGCCGCGTATCACATCGAATGTCTCTTCCGCGCAATGGCTTGACCCCGAACATAGCTAATCCGCAGCGAAGAACGTGTCCGAGCTGGAGCGGCTAAATTAACCAAGATGCTTGCTGCAAAGCAACAAGGTCGACTTGACGGATTCTTCACCGTTAAGCCGAAGGAAGGCGCTAGTGCAGGGACGAAAAAGGCCGGTGATAAGAGGAAAGGGGACGACGCCAAGGGCGGGGCGAAGAAGAAGGGTAAAAAGTAGGCGGTTTAGCCGGGCCGACCGCTACGTCATATACTGCTGAGGTTGGGAGCGATGTTGAATACATCAAGGTATTATCGAATGCGGTATGCTCTGTACATGTCTGAGTGATTGCGCGAGTGCGAGCGTGACTGCGAGCCAATACCATAATCTATGTAAATCAAATGCAGTCTCATGTATGCACCGAGACGGTCGGGGACTTGACCTCGCTCGAGAGGGATGCGGCGCCACAAAAGCCGAATAAACGGCCGGCAATTACGTAAGATCACGATGAATTCACCATCACCAATAGGAAAAACTAGCCCGTCACTCTAATCGACTCGACAATTTCATCACCGAAGACGACCGTTCTTTGGCTTTACACTTCCACTCACCCCTTCCATCGCGTTAAAAACAGTACGAATCGTACAAAAACTATCCAACATGTGTCCACCTGCCGATGCCCCCACCACCAACGGCCAAGAAGAGATGGTCCCCATTGACAACTCCAACACGCCCCACTTGCCCCCGTCGACCAACGAGACAAATGGCGTTTCGGCCCCACCACCCGTCAAGAGCCATAAGGGTTTGTACGCCCGTCCTGCCGACTTTTTGAGCAACACCAGCAATTGGAAGGTGAGTCGGGACATGCTTGCACTCAGACTGAGAACGCGACTGATTGGCAGATCATCGAGTCAACTCTCCGAGGTGAGATAAAGCGACAGGTTCGCGGACCGTACTAACAAAACAGAGGGAGAGCAATTCGCCAATGCTTTCTTCACGCTTGAGACCAAGATCAAGATTGCCAAGATGTACGTCCAACTTGTCCCCTTGACTTCCCGGCCTTGCTCCACCTCGTGACCCCCTTCTTCTCCTACGATCCCAGGCGCGTCGCCAGACGACCAACTGCGTCCCACTCCCTCGCCCACTCCGCTTCAGTGAATCGCCGGGCTACCGCTGACATGCAGGCTTGACGAATTCGGAGTCGAGTACATCGAGCTCACCTCCCCCGCCGCTTCACCTGAGTCTCGTGCCCACTGCGAGGCCATCTGCAAGCTCGGCCTCAAGAACACCAAGATCCTCACACACATCCGATGTCACATGGACGACGCGCGAATTGCTGTCGAGACCGGTGTCGACGGTGTCGATGTTGTCATTGGAACTTCATCTTTCCTCCGAGAACACTCGCACGGCAAGGACATGACCTGGATCACCAAGACGTGAGTCTCACCCCGCAGCGCGCCTCCACCAGGGCCAGTCTCTGCAGTTCCGCGAAAACACACTGATCCCAGCGCCATTGAAGTCATCGAATTCGTCAAGTCCAAGGGAATCGAAATCCGATTCTCGTCTGAAGACTCTTTCCGATCCGAGCTCGTTGACCTCTTGTCAATCTACCGAACCGTCGACAAGATCGGTGTCAACCGTGTCGGTGTCGCTGACACTGTCGGATGCGCCGACTCTCGACAGGTCTACGAGCTCGTCCGAACGCTCCGAGGTGTGGTCGGCTGTGACATCGAGACTCACTTCCACAATGACACGGGATGCGCTATTGCCAACGCCTACGCCGCTCTTGAGGCCGGCGCCACGCACGTCGACACTTCCGTTGTGAGTCTCATGCTGTGTTCCAAGGCCTGCGCTGATTGAAAGCTCGGTATCGGAGAGCGAAATGGTATCACGCCGCTTGGTGGACTTATCGCGCGTATGATGGTCGCCGACCCGGAATACGTCAAGAGCAAGTACAAGCTCGAGATGCTGAGAGAGATTGAAAACGTTGTTGCAGAGGCTGTCGAGATTCAGGTTCCTTTGTGAGTGTTTGAGTCTTATATCTTTTCCTTCGCGCGCTGCTAGTAAACGCCCGCATGTAACAGCGCGCATAGGAGTGTGCAAGCGAAGGGAATCATGTGTAGCATTGCGGGGCTAACAATACAGCAACAACTACATCACTGGTGCCTGTGCCTTCACCCATAAGGCTGGTATCCACGCCAAGGCCATCCTGGCCAACCCATCCACCTATGAGATCCTCAACCCCGCCGACTTTGGTATGACCCGATATGTTTCGATCGGGTGAGTGCGAATTTTTCGAACTTTTTTCGGCGGCGATCGCCGGGGAAGTTGTGGTCCCGAGTGTGGCGCTGATGACAGTCACCGATTGACTGGATGGAACGCGGTCAAGAGCCGAGTCGAGCAACTCAACTTGAACATGAGCGACGAACAAATTAAGGACGCCACTGCCAAGATCAAGGAGCTTGCCGATGTCCGAACGCAATCGATGGAGGATGTCGACATGATCCTTCGTATCTACCACACCGCCATCAAGACGGGTGCGCTCAAGGTCGGCCAGTCGGCCGTCCTCGACAAGCTGCTCAACAAGCACATGCCATCGCGAGGTGGATCACCGGAAGCTACCAACGGCGACGCCGAGGGTACACCGGCCAAGCGACCACGGGTTGACGACGTTACTGCTTAAGCGTTTTCCGAAGATACGCCCCTGTTCTTCTTTCATCGTTTTCAGATCAGTCTAGTCTTGTACAATCAATCAATAAATCTTCGCGCGAGGCGCAAATACAGATGCTGTATGCATGGATAGGATACGTCGGATGTGAGCGTACGAATCAGAATAGTACAAGGCAGTGGCGCAAAAGGGTCTACAAGTCTGGCTAGATCTTCTCGCACACTTTGATGGCGGCTTTACAGCCCACACCAATGATGGCGCTAAGCAAGCTGTGACCCGGTGCTTTCTGCGCACCCTCCTCTACGGCCGTATCGAGATGTTCCAGCTCGTCATCTCTGAATTCGGTGAGGACATCCCGGAGAAGGGGTAGTGACGGATGATCGTTCTTCTCGATGAGCGGCTTGAGCGCTCGTATTTGGCTAGCAAGTCAGCGACGATCGCGATCGACGAGAGGTGTGCGGCTCACTCATCGTAATGCTCTCCAATGACCGTCTCGACCGCCTCAGTGCAAGCCATAGCAGCTTGCTTGCCCATCAGAGCCGTCCCGACGCCTAGGCCAAACGCCATAGCCTGCCAGACAGGGTACAGTATCGTCGGCCGAACATCATGCTGCGCGCGCACAATTGACATGGTGTTCAAGTGATGCTTCTCGTTCTCCCACATCCCCTCAACTTGCTTTGCAGTAGCATGGTCGCCACGGAGGAGCGAGCCGTATTTCTGTCCACGGTAGATCCAATTCGCGCCCAGCTCGCCGGCTTGGTCGACGCGGACGATGGAAGCGATGAGCTGTTTGTCTTCGGCAGAAAGATCGGGAGAAGATGTGGTCGCTGAAGGAGGGGTGGAGGACGATGATGGAGAAGAGGGAGAGGGGTGGTGTGGAGATTTAGGGGGAAAGTAGGCGGACGAGGCGAGACCACGTTGAGCCGATCGGGCGGTGATGGCGAAGAGCCGGCGAGGAGCGCTCGATGACAGGTTCATCGGGATATATCTGATCGACTGGATTGTATCGTGTGTGTAAGTGGGAAGACGGGGTCGAGGTGTAGACTATGAAACAACGTCGAAATGAGACCAAAACCGACGATCGACGATGATCTCATCTTGAAACTGAATTCGTAACCAATTCGTAACGGTATTTTGATTTCACCACAAAATGGGCACAACCTATCACATCCCTCTCCTCGTCGCCGTGGGGCTCGCGACACATGGACTGAGGAAAGGATCATTGTCGTCTACAGGCGCTATCGCGGCCTTTCTCGTGGGGTATGGTCACCTCGCCAATCCGCTCAAAGTGTTCGGCGTAGCGCTCATCTTCTTCTACCTGGCCGGCTCGAGGGCTACCAAGGTGGGTTCTTCCGTTTGACCCAGCGTGAGATTTCACCACAACTCGGACACTTGAGTGACATTCAAATGCGCAAAGCGCAGTCGGGCAATGAACTGACTTCACTCGCATCGACGTTGTCGCGCTCAAGCCTTGCGCGAAGACGCACTGACCTCAGGTCAAAGTCGCCATGAAGGCAGTGTTGGAGGATGGCCCGAATGTTCTTAAGCCAGGCGGAAACAGGTCCGCAACTCAGGTGAGCGATGTTTTTCGCGTTGCACAGGGACGAAGCGCCGCTTGAGAGCTGTACAGGGGAACCTGGAAGCTAGACCTTGGTGACCGTCGGGCATACCGCGATCAGCCAAAAGTTCGCTCTGCTATTTACTGATCTTAGGTCTTGTCCAACTGCTTGCCGTCACTATGTGCGGCTCTCTACTACCGCTTCTATCTCCCGATTCAAGCGCAATACGCCTATTGCCCATTGGACAGACCGGTCCCGAAACAGCTCATCTATGTCGCACTTGCGTGAGTCTCGTCTCTTAGTCTTGGCTGCGGATTCATCTATGGCACCCCGAAGAATGCCCAGATCGAAGTGTGGAAGACGAGACCGCGAGGAGCAAGCTATACTGAATGCTTGCTTCCATCTCACCCTTGGCCTTGGCCTCCCCCCCACCGCTTTCTCGGTCATTCCTCCATCCTGGTGCTCCGCTAAACCACAGGCAAATGGCGACAAACTTTGGCGACACGCTCGCTTCCGAACTCGGCATCCTATCATCTTCTCCACCTCGATACATACTCACCGGCGCCACTGTTCCCGCCGGGACGAACGGCGGTGTCTCGCCCTACGGCCTAGTCATGTCTGCTCTCGGAGGATCGGCTATCGGCGCGGTGATGGTCGTTGACCTGATGATCGAGCGGTCCTGCTGGGGTCACGAGTGGGCCGTCGAGATGATCGTCTTCGGGACGGCGATGGGTTTTCTGGGCAGCTTGGTGAGTTGTTCGAACTAACCTTCTCCCCTTGCCTACTTCTCATTTGCCGTCCGTTCTGTACAGCGCATCTCAAGTCATTACGGACATTCTTCTTCATCCGCACACTCGTCTCTCTTCCGGCTTTTCGCCGCCGTGTCTAGTCGCTCACGCCAGCTTGACACCCTTCTCGGTGCTACAATGCAAGAAACGCTCTACTCCACGAAGGATAAACGGATCTTGACGGACCATTCTAGTCGCCCGGGCGAGCGGGTCCAGCGTATCGGGATTGGGCGTGATATCCTCAGCAACTCCGCCGTCAACTTCCTCAGCGGCGCAGTCATGGCGGTCGGTGGGTACTACTACGCCCGCGCGTCTTTGTAGTATCACCATTTATAGATGAGTCGAAGTCGAGCGAAGAGGAAAAGGGGAGGTGAAGCAGGTGGCACAACGAGAAGCAAGATGAATAGACAGAAGCGAGAACAGAAACCGCTATGCCGGTACCAGAAGACGGAAACGATACGACCTCATGCATGCACATTAAGATGTGATTACTGTTCTGACCTCCATTTCTCTGCCGCTGCAACCCCTGCGAATACTGTCACAATGCTCGCAGTCTCTTGACATGGCCTCGCACTAGCCTCTATCTCCGACGCGTGGCATTCTTCGCCTTTGCCAGCCGGTCTTTTGTTCGCATCTGCCTCTCGTCCAATTCCCCCGCGGACAATCTGAGCAAATTCGCCGAAACGTACTTCTCGACCTGGGCGTCAGGGTCGTACTCCAGCGAAAAGAGCAAACCTACATCGGCCAAATGGATACTCTCCGTGTCCTTGATCCACTCCTCGGCAATCCAGCCAGCTTCATCTGTGTAAAATTCGCGTTCATTCTCCGTTCTTGCCTATTCATCAGCCTAGCTCCGGTCCCTCGTCGCGAGCGCTATGACATACCGAGTCGGTAAGCTGGATCAGCGCTTCGAAGCAGTCTCGCATTGGCACACCGCCGTCTAGCAGCGCTCGCGTCGCCCAGCCCTCCTTCGACTCGCCCAGCAGTGTCGCCGCTTCCTCGTACACTGCCCAAAGGACAATCTCCAGCGGCGCCGCTTCAGACGGGAAGTATTTCCGGCACAAATCCGTAATCACCGTCCCCATCGCGTCACTCTTTGGCGATCCGGGCGCGTTTTGCAAAAGCTGCCGCCAGACCATCTCGACGACGTCGGTCAATGCGGTATCTGCCGTTTTGATGATGAGGAGAATCTGCTCGAATAGTCGGTATGGGCGAGCAAAGTTTTCGTACAACTGCTCATCAGCCATGGCACGTCAAAGTCGCGATTCCACGTACGCGATCAAGAGTGAGGATCTGCTTGTTCAACTCGCCAAGCGCGGCATGCCTCGTCTCGGGGTCGATATCGCCGTGCACCTCGATAGCATGAGCCACTTGGAGTTGCACGTAGCAGACATCTAATTGCTCTTGCAGGCCGGTCACGAAGTCGACATCGTCCGCATGCAAATCTCCCGCTGACTTCGCTGCCGTAAGAGCCTGTGCGAGGTAGTAGCTGCGTTGTTGGAGATCGACATCGCTGTCATCAGCAACCATCGCTGGGTGGAGCAGTGTCCAACTCACCTGTCAGACGTCGCGAGATCGTTCAGAGCGTGGGCGGCGTGCATGTACTCATCTCGCCTTTGGTAAAACTTCCAGAGGAGGTCTTGGCACTCGACTATCCCGCTGCCAGTGTCTCGCAGGTAGCTCTCGATATACGGCGTGTCGTAATCCAAGAGCTGCTCCGCTCGGCCAGCTTTGACTTGCCAATCATACAGGTAGTAATGGAAGAGCTCGTCATCGGAAGCGATAGCAATGGAGTATGCCTCATCTCGTTTCGGGATAACCGCATTTTCTGGCGCTGTTAGCTTGGAACCGGGTTCAAGTCCGATAGACTCACGATTCCCTTGAGCAGCTGCAGCGTCGAGCGCCTCATCTCGCTTCTGCAATTCTTGGATGACAATCTCGTAGCACTGGCGTCTACTTTCGTACAGCGGCTTGCGAGGATCGTTGTCGTATTTTGGCGACAAGGCGAACTCCAGCGCGCGGTTGGCAGGGTCTATAGCTTGAGCAGAGTTCAGCGGCAATTCAGTCGCGCCCGGGACATATCCTTGCGAGCTGAACCGGCTGGCGATCGACTTCAGTTGGCCGATTGGGAGACTCGCCGATGCCCGGTTGAAGAACTGCAATGCTTCGGACAAGTTTGTCGCCCTTTCACTCGCGGTTCTGCTGCCCTCGGCGCGGCGGAGACTCTCCTCGGCCTGCAGGTAAGCGGTGGCACTGAATCGGGGTTGAAGAGGGCCCACCTTGTACAAGACAACATCTCCAGGCTGACAGAAGCTTCCACATCGATCTTGCAGGGTCTCGCTCAGACTGTCAATCTGCACGTGAGCTTTGCTTTTGATTTCGGTGTCCCATCACGACTTACACCTTGTTCCCGACCAATTTGCTGCTCAATCATCGCTGTGACAAGTGTCTTGGCGATATCTTTGGTCGAAGTATCGGTCAGGAGTTGAGACCACTTGACCGAGGCCAATCTCTGTCGAATAGCTGGGTCACATCTGCCATCAGCGAGGACCTTCAATGTAGCGACTCACTTGGCCACGATCTCAGGTAGTTTGTAATCCTGCAAAAGCAGCACAAAAGATATAGCCTCAATGGCATGTTTCAGCAACTTTAACAAGCCGTCGACGGAGAATTCTTCTTGGTCCCATGCAGTCTTCAGAATCCCTTCGGCTCGAGGTACGGGGAATGGGTTCCTGCAGAGTCAGCTGAGTTTGCGCTGACGACTCACTCGTCGGTGAAAGCTCGCAGCTTCTCTAGTCTGCCCCGGACGTCCATGAGAGTGACAGGCGAGACAGCCAGAACCTGACTGCCCGATTGCATGGAAGCGGTGACATTGGCATTCCAGATCGGACGTAGTAGTCGCGATAGAGTCAAAGCCAAGCCGTCATGTTTGGAAGAAAATTGGATGTGTCGGCCCCGGTGGTCATCGATGACTTTCGGGTCACCGCCCTGTAGCACGATGAAGGACACAATATTGGCTATCTCGCTTTGACGAGCCAGATCTACCTGCGCGCCGAGGTCCAGACCCATAGCTGTGACCTGAATGCGGCTGAACGCTCCCGCTGCTTGGGCATACCCGCCTTCTCTATCTGTTTCCATGGCGAGACGAGTGATATCAATCGGGCGGGGCTGAACGACGTAGTGGAGCGCAGATGATGTCAAGACGAGGAACGTCCGTTGGCTCACGACTGCTTGCGTAGCAAGCGGATTCAAGGTGAGATCGGCCGGCGGAGGTGAGCGGAAGGAGAAGGGGCCGTTACCGGGATGAGATGCCGAGATTTCCACGACGGCCTGTACCTCTCTGTCGACCTTTTCGGCGGAATAGTATTCGTGTATCGGAGCCTGGGACGGGACGGATAGGTGCGCCTCCCTAGTGATGGCGATCTCTCCGACTTCTGGCGTAAAGAAGTGCAAAGTAGACGACGGGGTGCCGGCGTTCTGATCTGGCTGGTTGATCTGGATACCTATCGTCGTACCGGACGAGTACATCGAGAAGGGTGAGAAGGTGACGCCATTGTTGGTGGACGGGGCAGGACGGAACACGCTCGGAGCAATTCTACCAAAGTTGACCGTGAAGTAAATCCTTGTGCCTGTCTCTTCAGCTCAACCATCCAGACAGCATCGGTCGACTCACCGTTGGCGGTCATTGCGACCAAACATCGTGTCACGCTCTCGTGACGAGCAACGACAGCGATCGAGACGATTTTACCGCCTGCGAACGGCGCCTGACCTGCAAGGTTCCTATTTTTGAGGTCGTGGGCCAGGCTGTCATATCTCGAGAGACCGTTGAACTTCTTCTCGCTCGCAGACTCGCTGATGTCGATCATCTCAATCGACCCTTGTTCTCGTAGGACGTAAAGGCGAGCACGCGAGCTGTCAATGACGAATTGCAATACGTTATCGCCTGTTGTCAGTCTCTGCCAAGTCCAAGCGCGTCCGAACACATACTGCTAGACATGACACTGGGCATCCAATTCGACCATGCACTGCTCGACCGGTTGATCACCCAGACTTTCGCTCCGCTACTGAAGAACCATTTCGAGTTGTTGGAGTAATCCAGCTCGTACAAGTTCTTGTCGACGCCGCGCATGAATATCCGACCAGAGGATGTGCCTGCGATGTGCGTGATCGCCGTCGGCGAATCTGTCGTGAGGTTGGTGGTGAACAAGCTGATGGCATTGCTATCCGCTGCCCGACCGAGACCGAGGACGCTGATACGAGACTTCGTGCAGATGACAAGCAGGTGCGAAAGCTCGTCGATGAAGACGTCTTGGAAATCAGTCGAGGCTCTCGGGCGATAAGGAAACTCACCAGGTCGGACTTTGATCAATCCTACAGTGGTAATATCTTCCGCCTGCTCATCGTACCGGCTGAAGTCGCGTCTGTTCATTAATGAGTGTTCAGGTAAGAGTATTCGGCGGCACTCACCCATCGCTGTAATCCCACAGGAACAGCTTGTTATTTACGACCAACCAAGCCCTTCCAATCTCCTCAAACAGACCCATCTTGGCGGAGATATCCTTACCTGACTGTCAGTCCAGGCATCCCGCATAGCTAGCTTCCTGCTCACTCGTGAACTGCTGGTTGAGAGCGTCGGGCAGGTTGATGGAGCGTGCAATCTTGATAGGTCGCAGAGCCGGGTGCTGCTCTGGCAGATAGTTCTCGTTATCATCTGAATATGAGTATTTCACCTTGGCGAAATACCGAGGTATTCCAAGCCGACTCACTTTGCCCTTGCAACTTCGTAGCTGGATCAGGCGAGATCTCCTCATCGCTCTTCATTGCCCTGTCGACTTTCCCCTTAGCCCGGGCCAACGAGCCATACAAAGGGTCCTCATCTGCTGCTCTAGCTTCGAGTGGCTGAATGGGTACCGGCGTCCATGCTCCGCCGGGCTGATAACCGACAGTTGACGAGCTGTATGGTCCTACCGTGCTTTGTGATTGATGCTGACTTCCGTATTGATTACCGTATGATGGTCCAGCTACGGCTTGATTACCGTTGTAAGGCTGCATTGCCTGTGACTGTTGTTGTTGCTGTTGTTGCGGCTGCCCATTTGATGACGGTAATTGAGGGTATACCTGCGAAGGGGCTATTTGATGCTGGCCCTGCGGACCGCCTCGGCTCCACAGTGACGACATGACGGTACGCGCTTGATCCGAATGCTAGCGTCCGAGAACTTCGCCGAGTATGTACACCCAAAGATTACTATGCGAGCCAAACAGCGATTGAGAGTAAACCGAAGAGGAATGTTGAAGACGGCTGGAAATGCAACCACGCGTTATTACGTAAGCTCCCACCTTGTACTCCTCCTTTGCGTCGAGGCGAATTGTCAATACGGCCGGCATAATGTACATGATGCATATAGTATTTCACCCGCGACTGATGTGTAGTGTACAGAGTATGAATCGAATGCCGCCATATCACGTCTTCGTATGTCGTCCGAAGCCATGCTGTTCTGGCCGCCATGCTTGGCTTTTTGGTGTCTGCGAGCGCCTTCCCTGCTGAATCCTATATCGCTCATCCCTCTTCAGGGCGCCGCCTCGGGCTGGCTTTCGTCATCGGTCATGTCCCTATCCATCGTCATGCGCCTTCGAGACGCAGGACGAGGCGCGCCTCGCCTTTTGACCAACAAGTGAATACTGTTATCAGCGATGTCGCTGCGCGAGACAGACGGCGGAGCGACCCACCGCCACTTGATAGCCTCCTTGGTTCTGCCGTATCCAGCCTTGTGATGAGCCTCCCGGATCCGTTCGAGAGCTTCAGGTCCTAGAGGGCGTTCTCCGTTCCATTCTCTCCAGAGCTTGTTGTCCTGGATGTTGGACTGCTAATCGCCACGTGACGAAGACTTACTTCCTCCCGAGTGTAGCCATCTCCCCCGTTCGCTTTCCTGCCCACTGTGTGAAGTTTGACGTTCTCTCCGCACGCCTGCGGATCCTCCTCGCTATCCTTAAGAGCCAAGGGGTCTTCCGAACTTGAGCTAGTCCGCCGATTAGACAGCCCGCCCTTGATTTTGATAGTCTGTTTGACCTGCGATGCGCGACGGTTCTCCGGCCGAAGCCCTGTCGAACCGGAAGTCTCGTGCGACAACGACGGCTGTGGATGCTTGACACGTGAAATGCCTGTCTTGGTCTTCCTCGATGGCGGGGTGAACTTGAGGTGTCAACACCAGGGCAAGGGTTGAGAAATAACGCACATTATCAGCCTCGCGCTTCGCTACTGAAGTCGCACCGGCTCCCTTGCTCCAGGGTACGGCTTTATGATGTAAAGACGAGGTCGCCTTGGTCTGTATCCTGGATCGCTTCTTGCTCTCGGCCTCGATATCAGCTCCATTGGCCTCCAGAATCAACTTACAGGAACAAGCGATTTCCCCCCCTTATATGCGGACAGGACCATTTTCGGCTGCCTCGGACCGCTGACTGGCTTGGCACCCTTCAACAGCCCGTAGACTTCACGGTAACGGCTCATAGCACCTGTTGGCGAGAGCATTTGATCGAAGAGAGAGTCTTGACGGACATCCGGGGTTGGGGATCTGGAACAGGTTGGCACTCCAGCGTCTCCTTCGAGGATGGCTCGCATGCTACCCTTCCCTTTGGTTCTCGACCTTTTGGTAGCCTGTACTGTCAATGTCATCTATGTCATCTATCTGAATCAAGCTCTTACCCGACTTGATGGACTCGCATCCAGAGTCTCATTCCCCCACTCCTGAGGCGCGAGCGTTCCACCGGAACGTTTTATACCGATTGCTGTATGCGCGCTGCCACTCGTGACCCCCGTCTGTCGACAAGAACCTCCAGCCCCTTGCTGCCTAATATAAGGGCGAGGTCGCAAAAGAAGCACAGTACTCACAAGTAGATCATGTCCATGACGGCCTGCTTGTCGTCTTTCGACATATCTGGACCCCGCTCGGACTTGTACTTGGCTCCGCTTCTTCCAGTCTTACGTGCTGCTAGTACACTCCTCGGAGACACCGTTTGGCTATCCTTGCCCTTGTACCCATACCTCGGCGCCTCATCGTCCGTATCATCCCAAGTATCGCGCGAGCTGGGAGACGAAGCTACCGTGGTCGACGACTTTGAGAGCAGACTGTGTCTGCTGAGGAGCCTGCTTGGAGTGAACGGACAGGTCGTTGGAAGGCTTCGCAAAGCGCTGACCTGGTCTTCGGATCGGTACTGCGTGCCAGCAACGTCGGCGAGCAAATCGAGCGGATCTCTTTCGTCCTCAACGATTCGAGCTTTCGTCTGAATCGTCGGCCTAAATTCGCTCGGACGCTGCATGTCACTGAAAGAGAATGCAGCGGTATTGACTCTGGCGGACGGTTCGTACGTGAGGTTGCGAGGCAGAAACGGGTGCTTGATTCGTATAGGAAGGGAGATCTCTCGACATCGTCTATAGAGCTCTGAAGCGGTAGATCTGGTTGGAATCGGATCAGAGCCGGCTCGATGTCGATGCACCGTAGGTATGGAGCGGGCAATGTTCCTGGGGCTGGCATGCTTTGAGCTGAAGGCAGCATCGAGGATAAGCTGTCTCGACGCGGTCGATGTAGATGCGCGTATACTTGCGGGCTGCACAGTCGATGAAGAGGCTAACTTATCGTTGCCGATTTCGTTCTCATTGTCATCATCAAATGAAGAGGACGGATAGAGTAGAGCGAGAGAAGGCAGTGTCGCAAGCAATGGAGCGTCGTGATTACACTCGAGCTGGGGACATTCGGGGGATATCTCTTGTTCCCGAGAGCTACTTGCATCGGTCTCAAGCTCTATGAGCGGAGCCATCGGTGTCTCAGGCGGAAGTGACGAGCGGGGCGAAGCCGCATGACTTCGTGGGTTCTGGGAAGAGACGAGACCAGGCGGAGGGGAATCAGAAGTCGAGTCGACTGATGATGGAGGAAAGGTCGGGTTAGGATTCGTCGTGGAGGCATGAGTGAGGAGTGGTGAGGTGTAGACAGACAGCTGAGAGCTGGGTAGCCTGGACGTAGACTGGACATCAGTCTCCGTCGTACCAATAGCGAGCGCATACCTGCTGGGCCGCACAGACCTCTGAGACGACCCTCTCCACCTCCCTCTCTTCCCGAAGTCCCTGACCGAGACGTTCGATGATGCTCAACAGATCTTCCTGCTGAGCCTCGAGATCGCCCTCCCTGCCCGTCTTGCCGAACCTCCACAGGTCATCGAAGAAAGTGTACGGAGGGCTGTGCTGCATCTCCCGAGGAAGGTGATAGGTGTCGTCGTCATATGTGAACACAGGGTTGCTGAAGGCGTTGAAGCATTCCTTGAGGTGCGCGGTATGGCGGCTGACAGTAGGCTGCGATCGCAACGGGCTGCTGGGATTGCTGTAGGCGGGTGGAGCGTGTGCATTGTTGCAGACGATCCCCGCACCGCCGGGAGGTGTCAGAGGAGCTGGTGGGGACGGGGTTGCTTGAGACATTGCGGTGCTGGAGAACGACGCCGAATGGCTCGAGGCTACAGAGCTCGACAGCTGAGGCTGGAGCTTACTTCACGACAAGGACTGGGTCTTCAGTAGATGCGAGAAGCGTTCACAGGGGCATGAGAAGGGTTTGGGATTTTAGAACAATCATGCAGGCGAAGTGATTGCCCGAAAATTAGTTCCTCTGCCAGGTGACGTACTTGTGATGAGGTTTCATGATCGCGCACAGACCTCCATCAAATCAATCATTTCCAGGGCCCCGAGATGGGAGTCGCCAACGTCTCAATGCAGTGAGGTGATCGACCCCAGCATAGCTACTGAACGAGTGCTCTGTGCACGCGCTAAAGTAAGATCTAACCGCGAGTGCATGTGCGGGTCATTTTAGACAAGCACAGCGCCAATCAGCAACCAGTACCTGAATCACTGTGGTAGATCGGACAGAACCGTGAACGCACGAGAACAGCCACCTTCCAGTCCAGTCAGCACACCAGAAGCGCTGTCGTCGGACTTGCTGGCAGGTATGTCTTTCGTTTCGTGTAGAGACTCGCCTGACGACCCCCCGAACGCGGTAGACATCACAAGCAATAGTCAACCCCGTGCTCGGACCGATAATTTACGCGCCGGGGCGCGGTGACCGACCTCCGACGTTGAGCCGGATCTTTTAGCCTATTAGCCTTTGAACCTTGCCTCACTCTCGCCCTGTCTCCTCGTAACGGAGGACGGAAAAATAAAACGCTCCGTTGCATCCAGTCGCGAAGATTTCCCGTCGATCGGGTCAGAGCCAGAGCCGAAGCCAAGATTTTGGTTGATTACGACCGTCGAAACCTGCCTACGCGCTGTGGCGCAGGGCCTATTCAGCAACTCGGCCCGTTAGTACTCCAAAAGGAGCGGTGACTTTAGATGGTGTGATCTTCTTTCCTGCTCGTTGATTTTGTCTTTCAAACCGCGCCTTTGCAGCCAGATAGCACACCGCTGCTTCCAGCGATCATGGCGGCACTTACGGCGGAGAAGCCGGAGCCGACAATAGCTACCTCGTCCATCCATCATCACAAAGCGACCCTACAACTTGAGGATCATGAGGACATTTCCATCGCCCCGATCGAGCCGCACACCGCTGCCGGTCCCGGTCTTTTGCTTGAGGAGACAGGCCATGCGTCGGACCACGACGATCGCTCGACACTGATCTTCAAACGATTACGGAGGGACATGAAACCAGCGGGGCCATGGCTGTTCGCTGCCATGACGTGAGCACCTCACAGACAATGTTCATGGACGATACTGACGACAGAGCTGTGCTGTACATGGTGATGATGCTTGCGGGGTGGAACGATGCCAGTCAAGGCCCGCTCCTTCCCTCGCTACAGGCGATCTACAATGTTGACTATCTCGTCAGTGAGTGTTTGGAATCGTCGTGTTGCTTGTCTGACCCGTAGTCTCCATCATCTGGATTTGCAACTTTGTCGGTTTCCTCTGTGCTGGTTTGAGCAATGTCTTTCTCACAGACCGAGTGGGCTTTGGTATAGTGAGTTCTGGCAACTTTCTCCCGTCAGTGCCCTAACTCCAGGCTGCGCCCCTTGGTGCTGGGTCACAGATGTTCGCGTATTGCTTGATGTGCTGGGGTCCGCCTTTTCCGCTATTCTTGATTGCGTACCTCTTCAACGGCTTCGGTCTTGGTCTTCAGGTGCGTACACAGATTCATGCGGGGCTAGCTGACGGCCAGGACTCTCAGGTGAACTCGATGACAGCTCGACTGCCTAACGCGAACACGAAGATGTTCCTCCTCCACGCGTTCTACGGGTTTGGAGCGACTATCTCCCCATTGGTGGCAACCGAGTTTGTCAAGCGGGAGGCCGACAGGGTCTACCTGTACTTCGCCGTCTCACTTGGTTTCGCCGCGGTCACGGTTGCGCTCCTGCTGGTCGTCTTCAGGCTGAAAACGGAGGACCAGGTTGTCGGCCGACGAGCAGTAGCCGACGATGTTGTGTCCACGGACGAGAAGCATATGACTCAGGACGCAGAGCCGGAATTAGCGCGAGAGCCGGAGCAAGAGGTCGAGAGGAAGAAAGTGGAAGGTAGCGGAGGCAAGATGAAGCGGATCATGAAGACGCCAGCCGCGCATTTCATGGCGTTTTACCTTGCGGTCTATGTGAGTCAAGCTTGGTGATTCGAGGATCGTTACTGACGACAGGTCGGCGTAGAGGTTACACTTGGCGGTTGGATCGTGAGTCGGCATCTCGGTCCTGGAGATACGCTGACGCCTAGACATCGTTCCTCCTTGACGAGAGAGGGGGTAACGTAAACGTGGGCTACGTGACTACCGGATACTTCGCAGGTGAGCTCTGCGCGTACTAACAGCTCTGCGCGCTAACTTGTCAGGTATCACACTTGGCCGAGTCATCTTGATCCCTGTCACCGGGTGGTTGGGACGCAACAACTCGATATACATCTAGTACGCTCAGCTTCCACTCGCGGTCGAATTCAGAGCTGACAATCAGCACCATCCTGTGCATCGCCCTCGAGATCGCGATATGGACGGTCGACGACTTGATCACCAATGCCGTCCTGTACTCGATCATCGGTGTTTTACTCGGCCCAATGTACCCTATCGTCATCATGGTCGTCATTGACGTCCTGCCGCCAGAGCTACACGCGGGTACAATCGGATGGTGTGCGTCTTTGGGTCAAGCAGGGAGCGCGATCATGCCTTTGTGAGTGGCCGCCGCTGATGTATACCTCGTAGACACCTGGCACAGAGCTGACAACAGCATCACGGGAGGTATTGCAAATAAGTACGGCGTGTGGATCTTGCAGCCGCTCATCATCTCCTTCTTGGGCTTTTCGCTCGTTCTGTGGTTCATGGTGCCACGGCCGAAAGGCTGGATCCAGTAGTTGCAAAGGACGACACAATTTGTGGGGAAAGCGAGGTACTCGTGTAGATAGATCATATAATGACAAAGATACGGATGGACAGCATCTTTGGAAGCCCCGTCTGCAAAAGTCGAGCAATTTGTCATCCGGCGTTTCATCCCCGCGTCGTCATTGCGAGTTCACGGGGGACTCGATAGCTTCGATCCACGGACGACCTCGTAGCATCGATCAAAGAAGCAGTCAAGAAGCGCTTTGCACAGGGTCTTACAGGCTCGCATGGACGTGCTTCTGACTTATAAAATCTGGCTGTTGCCTGTACTTTACTGCCTCGCCAAAGGACTTCCTCATCTTCCCAATCCATCCAATGTCACACTCAGAGACCGAATTCAATTCGTCTGCCATGGGCTCCCAGGACCATTTGCTGGCTGACACTCAACAGACTCGGCCGGGTCGATCCGCGCCGATATTGATCACTGTGAGTCGGTCGCCACCCGTCGCTGACGACCAGTATCAGTCGCACCCTTTCACCGGCAGATCGGCACAGAGAACATACCACGAGGTCTTGAGCAGCGAGCAGCAGCCTTCCGGAGAGTGGGTCACTCACCACGAAACTGTCGTCGATGGCGTAGGTTACGGACTTTCAATCGTGGTCAATCGTGGGAGAACAGTGGCTGCCAGACGCTGGTACCGAGGTCCAAGTGTCCGGGCTTGACATGGGCGCCTCAGCCAAGAGGGCGTCCGATTTCTGCTTCCCGTATATGAGTCCTCAATCTCCTGTTCTTGACTGATGATCAGCCCTCTTGGGGATGAGAAGGCCCCCAAACCCGAACGGAGGCACGGCCTGTCCTTCCGCTCAAATCATTCTGACTCGGAGGCAGAAATCCCCACGTGGCAGAAGATGGCGGACAGCATCATTACCCAGCTTGCAGACCCGTTGGCAGACCCGGCTGTGATGATCCACTTCACAGATACCGTAATTTATCTCTCCAATCCGTACTCAACCAGTATCGGGCTCGGACGATTCGATATCAGCGTGCGCAGACTGGACGAGGCTACTTGGAGTACGGTGACCAAGAAGAAGGGCAGCGCGTCTTTTGAGTCATTGTCAAAGTCGATATCCAGTGCTAGTAAAGGATTGAGACGGAAGGTCAGGGAGATCAGGGAGGGAGTGTGATTGTCGGCAGGAGGGATGAGAGGGTGCGTCGTCGTGTCAAGGCAAGGTACGTATGCAAATAGAGGCTATGGGATTGAGATGCAGACTTGCGGTCTTGTGCAGAAGTTCATCAGGCTGACTGAGCTCAGACCCCTTATCTTGTGCGTAGTTTGCGGTACCGCAGCGGTAGTCGGATGGATATTCTCGCAGATCAGTCATCGTCAGTGTTCTGTCAACACGAAGTCAGGCATGGACAGATCGCCGGCCCTTGTGACGTGACACAGCGCTCAGGCCTGATTGATTCGAGACGCTCTGATCATTGTGCGAGTAGCGATTATCCTTTGACCACAGTAGTGGGCAAGGTTTCTGCTCTTCCATGAAAGGGCAGTAAGGAGAACATTCACGCCGTTTTCCGAGCTCTTCGGCTGGCCACTTGTTCGGGTCGTCGCCACCGCCCAGGTTCCCTCTTCAATCAAGCATTCACCATGTCCATCTCGACCAGAATCTCTGAGAGGCTGTCTCATGTATTTCCGAGGAGCAAGTATTTTCCCATTCCCTCGCGACCGTCCAGTAGCGTATGGGGCTCACAGCCGCCCTGTTCCAGCCGGTTCTCTCGTGAGGGAACCCTACAAATGGCACTCACGTTGGTGCCGATAATGATCACTGTGAGTCATGTGTGACCTCCGAGGGGAGCTTCCCGTTGAGTCGCAGTATGACTTCTTCGACAACACGGGCAGACGCCCGGAGCAGACTCATACGGATCTGTTGAGCTTGCCCTATAGCTCGCGACATCCAGCTTCCTCCGGTCATCGCTCCAACCTAGATTAAGGACTCACGCTCCACCACGAGGTGGGCACTGCCCTTGCGCTTGACAAACACTCGTCTACATCGAGCGAAGGGATCGATAGCTTCGCCGCCGACCTCCAGGCGTCAGCGGCGAAAGCGACCAACCGGTCTCTTGGCTCGGGGGCAAGTTGCCGAACACTGAGTGCCGGGATACGGGGTGACAATGAACACATACACACTCTCTCAGACATCTCTGATCGCCATCAGTGTTACATCACGCATACCGATCTACTGGGCTGGAATGACATCAGCACGAGGATCACCAACCAATTGTCGATTAGCACGGCGTGTGGCTCATCGCCGCTCCTGCGCTTTGCCGACGTCATTACTTCGAGTTCGACCGGTGTGGAGCTGAGGCGGTGCGATTTCACTATCCAGAGGATCAATAGCCTACCTCCACAGCAAGAGTCGACAGCTACGCCGTCGAAGTGTTCGAAAGCGTCGCGGCTGATGGCTCGTTTGGGTAGGTACAGTAATGCTACGCTTGTATAGGGCCTGTGCAGTAGAGGGTGGCGAATCCGCAATCCCCACATGCAGCGCGCTGAGCGAGTCATCATGATCAATGGGTCTCTTCCGTGGGGATCCTTTGTGTCGACAAAACAGACCTCTCTCGGGTATCGTTGCTTCAGACGCGTGTCAGCCGATTTTGATCAAAGGTTGGTGGGTTGAACACCCTTCTTCGCTTCTCGCCGATGCAATTCCGAGTTCCCCCTTTCAGCCCGTGGAGCACGGCATAGCTTTCCATGACTTTTCAGCGCGGGTATCCGTTGTGCCGACGCAGCCTACTTCCAATTCGCCGCTTTGGAAGTCGTCCATACCAATATGTATC
>Ga0308160_10000942_pt1 | contig 45676 bp, 47 predicted proteins | sample PhyFR1_FD_201036 | JGI IMG/M metagenome (GOLD analysis project Ga0308160, IMG submission 201036) | Phyllosphere microbial communities from UC Gill Tract Community Farm, Albany, California, United States - DLSLF.R1 | ecosystem: Host-associated > Plants > Phyllosphere > Unclassified | place: USA...
CGCGGCCAGCGGCACCACCATCGCCAACAACACCGTGTTTGCCAACGGTACGGCCGGCATGGGCGGCGGCATCGTGATCGGCGTGGGTGACTCGCCGGGCGGTGTCCTGCTGAACAACGTCAAGGTGTTGAACAACATCGTGTACAACAACCCGCGCGGCGGCATCCAGCAGTACTGCTACTCGGGTTCGAGCTGCATCGGTACCGGCAACGTGGTGCAGAACAACCTGGTCTACGGCAGCGCCACCAACGTCGGCATGCTCAAGGGCAGCGCCACCGGCACCATCAGCGGCGATCCGAAGTTCGTCAGCTACAGCCCGACCGGCACCGGTGACTACCGCCTGCAGAGCGGCTCGCCGGCGGTGAACAAGGGTATCGCCAGCGGCGCCCCGACGGTCGACATCCTCGGCGTGGCCCGTCCGAAAGGCGGCGCGATCGATATCGGTGCTTACGAAAGCTTCTAAACGCCGCGCCCTCTAATATATATAGAGAGTGACAAAATAAAAGTCCCACGAAAAAGCCCCGCGACGGTCCAACCGCCGCGGGGCTTTTTCATTGATACCGTGCTGGATCAGTCTTCGCTGCCGGCATCCGCATCCAGCTGGCGCAGGAAAGCCAGCTTGTCGGCCACCTTGCTCTCGATCCCGCGCGGCACCGGCTGGTACCAGCGCGGCTCCGGCATCCCGTCCGGCAGGTAGGTTTCGCCGGCGGCATAGGCATGCGGCTCGTCGTGGGCGTAGCGGTAGGCGTGGCCGTACCCGAGCTCCTTCATGAGCTTGGTCGGCGCGTTGCGCAAATGGACCGGCACCTCGCGCGATTTATCTTTTCTCACGAAGGCCATGGCGGCATTGAAGGCGTTGTAGCCGGCATTGCTTTTGGCGGCGATCGCCAGGTAGATCACGGCCTGGCCCAGCGCCAGTTCGCCTTCCGGCGAACCCAGGCGTTCATAGGTGGTGGCGGCATCGTTGGCGATCTGGATCGCGCGCGGGTCGGCCAGGCCGATGTCTTCCCAGGCCATGCGCACGATGCGGCGCGACAGGTACTTGGCATCGGCGCCGCCGTCCAGCATGCGGCACAGCCAGTACAGCGCGGCGTCCGGATGCGAGCCGCGCACCGATTTGTGCAGGGCCGAGATCTGGTCGTAGAAATTGTCGCCGCCCTTGTCGAAGCGGCGCGCGTTCAGGGTCAGGGCGTTCTCGACGAACTCGCCGGTGATGCGGGTGATGCCGGAGGTCTCGGCCGAGGTCTTGGTCTGCTCGAGCAGGTTCAGGAAGCGCCGTGCGTCGCCGTCGGCGTAGCCGACCAGGGTCTGCACCGCCACCTCGTCGAACTGCAGGTGGCCCAGCACCCGCTCCTGGGCGCGCCCCAGCAGCTGGCGCATCTCGTCGTCGTTCAGGGCCTTGAGCACGTAGACCTGGGAGCGCGACAGCAGCGCGGAATTGACTTCGAAGGACGGGTTTTCGGTGGTGGCGCCGATCAGGGTCACGAGCCCGCTCTCGACGAAGGGCAGCAAGGCATCCTGCTGCGATTTGTTGAAGCGCCCAAAAAAGCAAAGTAAGTCGTTATAGATTAAGTACTTACAGCGTGTTATGATTTGGAAACAGCACAAAAATAGGCACTTGAAGCACAAGGAAAGCACAAGTTTCGGTCATTGTGCTTTTGTCGAAGTGTCACAGTCTACAGGAGCCATGCGATGCCCTATCGTATTGAATACACACGAACAAACCCAAGGACCAAGCGCGAGCAAACCGTTGTGAAGTTTCGGGGTCAGCTACGCTACAACGGTAAAACTTACAGCAAACTTTTCGAAACCGAAAGCTTGGCACTTGATTGGGAAGAACAAAAATCTAAAGAACTTAGTGGTGTAAGTGCCATTACAGCACTTATTGAGGAAACAAATCAAGTAGATATGAGGCAGCTACTACAGGCGCACTACAGCAAAAAGCTGTCCAAGCAGTCTGAAACTTCAAGAAAATCGAATGAAAACCGATGCCTTAAACAAATCCCAAGTGTAAAAATTCCTTACAAAGCAATACAGCACCGGATCAATAACTATAAATATTCAAAGACCATCGTTAAAGCAATGCTCGACTGTGAATTTGATTATGTCAATGATGGGATCAGGTTCGGGGACTTCTTCGCTAGCACCGTAGACTTCTATATTATTAAAGCCTACATAGAAGTCCGGAAAGACCACGGCATTGCCAACAACACACTACTTCGTGAACTGACCACGATCTCTGGCGCCTTTACCAATGCTTACGACTATTTTAAGCAGTTTGAAAATGGCATTCAAAATCCGGTCAAGCTCCTACCCAAAGGCATCAAACCAAAGCCACAAAATGATAGGAAAACTGTTCTTTCAGATGATGACATTGGAAAGATAGCCCAATTTCTTTCATTGAAGACCAATCTTGAGCCTTATTGGTGCTTCATACAATGCATCTATTCAGGTGTTCGCCGTGTCGAATGCCTGAGAATGGAGTGGGAAAACATTGATTGGAAAAAGCAACTTGTTCACCTTACCGAAAAGCAGACAAAGAACGGCAGGGCAAGAGAAGTCCCACTTCATGATGAGTTCTTCAACTACCTAAAGGAACATAGGAAAGCTTCCGGCAAGATTTTCAAACTTACCTATTATAATATGAGGGCTTATTGGGTTGATGCCTTGAAGCAGAACGATCTTTATGACAATCCCAGAACTAGGCCAATTTGGAACGATACAAGGAGAACGGCTATCACGACGAATCTTCGCAGAAGTGAAGGCAACACCTTTCAGCTAGCAAAAGTATTTGGTGTTAAGCCAAGCGAAATCGAGAAAGAACAAAAAAAGATAGGTAGCGACATTCAAGATATCATTAAGAAGCTACAAAATGGTGAGCCGCTGACACCAAAAGAGATTTCCTTGCTGAGTGGCCATCAGAATAGCGATATTACACACCAAACCTATAATGCCGACAGATAGAGGATCACTGATTTTGTCGCTAGGATACCTGAGCGGGAAACATGCCATTCTTCTTCCGACCAAAGAAGAATTTAAGAGCAGCATAAAAGAAACTTAAGGGAGGGATGATGCTTGATTTTATAGAAACTAACATTTGCAAAGGCGCGACTCATGCAAAGCTTCTTCGTCAAGGAAAAATAACCGAAACTCTTTTTATCGATCTTTCGAAAAAGCCTTCTACCATATCTGTTCAAGTGTTAAGCGCGGGAGACTTCAGCAAAGTAGAATATGAAGCTTATCTCGCCAAGTACAAATCCTTTGATTCTATTGAGGACTCTAGGCTAGTAGCACAAAACAACGGCGGTTATGCTGAAGTATGGTTTTACAAAGAAAATGTTAAAGATATACTTACAGAAGTAAGTGCGATCCCCCCTTACATACCTAAATAGACTTATCCATATTATCCACAGCCAAATCGAAGATTTGCCAAGTCTGGCCTATCCTAAAAAATAGGCAAAGGGACTTGGGAAGCTGTGGATAATGTGGGTAAGTCGTGGGCATCGGAATCGCATACCTTTAAAATAAGAAAGCCAGCTTTCACGCTGGCTTTGTTTTCTTGGATCATGATTGCTCCTTAGATTACAATCTCAGTGTCCTTTACTACCCCATTGATCTGAACTGTTGTCACTTCCTCCTTCCTCTCAGACTTCCAACGGTCGGTGATTTGTTCTAATGCATGAAGTTCTTTGGCAAAGATCGCCTTGAAATATTCATCATTCGGAACTTCGGGCCGCCAGAAATACGCCAAGTTTTTTTCATCTTCTTCAGCCGTATAACCAAACTCGGTAATCGCATTTGCACGGTATGAAGTGAAGCTTCCCAAAGGAATACGATGAAAGATTGAAGACAGAACTACTTGGGCTGTCGTCATCCGAACCATTCGCACATCCAAATCAACGCCAACAACATGAAGATGTTTTGCTACTTCTTCACCCTGCCCTTGGATAAATCCTTTGATTTGTCCAAGGATCAGTGAACCGGCGCCGCACCCACAGATATCACCAATCCTGGTTGGCTCCGTAATCTTGGGCGCTACAGCACCAATCAAAAACGGCATGAGGTTGTTCGCAAGATCCGGTGGTGTCAGGAACTGCCCCATGTCGTTCTTCCCAATGTTCTCGTCATACATCATTCCAACAATATCCGTGAAAGGCTCGTTGTCCAGGATTGCTCGCTGGTAGTCAAAATAGAGCTCTTGCAATAGCGCCCAAGCTTTGGGTTCTTCTTTGTAGTGGCTTAGCTCGTTACGAAAGCCATCTCTATAGCAATACAAAGTGTTTTTGAATGCCCTCGGAATAAAGGCCGGCTCAGTGATCAGGTTGCAAGCCAACTGCATCAAATCATCAATCACCTGCCTTGCGCCTGTATTCCTGCGGCTCATAGCATTAAATACGGCCTGAACTTTTTCACCTAGTGCTTTGTGTTTGTTTTTCATTATCACCCCCTTTTTAAACTTCGATTATATTTCCTGCATGTTTATCAAACTCCACGAGAACCCTATATTCCGAGTCCATACCTTCCAGAACAATTACCTTCTTCCCGATCATGTTCTCCAAAATATTTTTATATTGCGCCAAATATGATAGAAGTTCGGAGGGCTCAACCAATGAAACATATGCGTCATTAATAGTTGAGACTAACCCATAGTTCCCAGTACCATCCTCTTCATACTCTTCCTCTTCAAGCTTGTAATAAAAACTATAGTTTTTAACATTCATATGCGATCCTTTCCCTTCGTATAATTCATCTTCAATCTTCTGATAATGGCACCATAGCCTCTCAGCCAACACTTCTAGCTCTCCGAGAAAAACCGCAACTGCTTCAGGGGTTATTTCGACATCGTAGACAAATCCGTTGTCATGCTCTTCAGTGAAAGCCACCCTGAAGGAGTTGCCAACCTTTCTTATTACAATTCCTCCGGCATCGTGGCAATTATAAAAAAGTCGATTGATCGCGTCGTAAATTCTTTTCCTCATTGTTTTTACCAGCTTCTCCATTGTTCTATGTCTCCCTTTCTCGTTATTTGAATTTAATTCGCGTGATCATGGTTTTCTTACCCCTTCCGCTGTCACAATCGTAAAACCTAATGCTTGAGACATCAGACAGACTCCTCTTAGTCTCAAACAAACTAAAACTTATCAAGCCGCTCATTGCCTCACAAAAATCATCACCAAAACACTCAAGCAATGCATCTTTTGTGACGCCTTCCATAAGAAATTTCGCGTAGATGTTTGCGCGAGTTACTTTGTCCATATAGTTGAATGGGTTAATTTGTTTCATATTTTCCTTTTTTTTGTTTAAGTGTTGCTATTATGCTGTTTGTTGATTTCTAATTCGATGCAGTTTGCGGGCCCTTTTTTGCATCAACTCTGGTAAAATTTCGGCTTCTGATTGTTAAAACAACCACTATGGCAATTAAAGTAAAATCCGTCAGTGAGATCAAGAATCAAGCTTGGGTGGAACACTGCATGAAGGTGGTGGGTGGACACCAAGCTGAGTTGGCAAAATTAGATTGGTATTCATACTGTCTCAAGGTGATGGGCTCTGAATCGAAGAACCAAGACAGGTTTGATAAAGTGCTTAACGCACTATCCAACAAAGACACTTGGTCTAAATGGAAGGCTGCGACGGTAAACCCAAAGTCAGAGGCCATCCTTGCCGTTGACCTGGCTCTACCTGGCACGGCGTTAACTTGGGACAAAGGGCCGGCAGGATTGCCGCTATGGGCTGTCCTTCAAAGGGATGAAGGCTTCTGCAATGATCTTTTGAACACAGAGTTTGCTGAGCAAATTCAACGGTCTGCGTGGTGGCTGCTTGCTAACGATTGGAAGCCGGTTAGCTCGCTAAGTGTTGAGGAAAAAGTTCAGGCTATGCTTGAGGCAAGCATTCCTAGCGAACATTGGCTAAGACACAAGGAAGAGTTACACGCTGAAGCAGATGGGCAAGAACTCCCTTGTGTTGATCTCCGTGAGGAACGGGACAACTATTTTCTTACTCTAAAAGAGCTAGTGGGCATGCATCCGAATGCTTTAGCAGCCGTCTACGCTGAAGGGACTCACTACCTTCAATACGGTTTCGGGATCGGTGATTACAAAATCCTAGATAAAAAACGCATCCTTGCCTTGGTTGCACTCATCGTTTTGTGCGGTAATAGTAAAGGGCTCGGTCAAGTCCATTCCTATATAAAGGAAGGACTACAGCAAGCCCTTACTGACAATTTTGGTGGTGATGTTGCTGCCTATGTAGCTTCACCATATTTCTAAATCAGTTTTCCGAGGACAAAGCCGACAGCTAAAAATGCCCCGGCCAAGATAGAGAAGCATAATTTAGATTTAAGCTGAATATCTTTAAGCTTGGCTTTGTAAACACCGTTAGCAATTTTACCTGCCATCGTGGTAGCCAAGCTTTCCATGTTCTCTTCCATGTAGGTGTCAATCCTCCCTTCAATGAGTTTCAAGGTCTTCGCTTGGGTTGCTGCAATCTCATTCTGTATCTTTGCACTCTGCAATATGACGGACTCAAGATTTTTTCTCTCTTTCGTAATTTCCTCTTGTATTTGTCTTCCATCTTGATACATGGCTTTTCGTATTAGGTCGGACTGCTCAACCATTATTTCAAGCGCCTTTTCGTAAGAAGCCTGGTTGCTTGCCTGGATGGACTTCATCAACTCGGCATAGACGATAAGTTGGGCAATCGTATGAGCTCTAGACTTGTTGCTGATGTTGATGAGGTCAAAGTGCTCAGGAAGCATGGAAGTTTTGTTCTTCCAAAACTCTTCAATCACATCCTCTCCTAGAACATCCTTCATATGTTTCAAACTGTCGGAATTGATCGCCGTATAGCCTTGGTTCGCAAGGTCTTCCATCAAATCCATAGCCTTCCGCTTGTTTTCCTCTAGATTGGCCGCCATTGCAGAAAGCACCGAACCTGAATATCCTTGGCTGTCCTGTGCTGTTGGATCAACCTCGCTTTCGCCTTCTTCGTGCTGTGGGTTGATTTTTGCGTATTGCTTACCTGCTTCTCTTATTTGTTCTTCTGTTAGCATATGTTTTCCTATTATTTTTAAAACATATACTAAAACGGATTTTCAAAGTCAATATTAAACGCTTAAAAATATCGGTTGCAGTTGACTTTTGATTTTATTTTTGCATCTTAACCAAGTCAGTCTTAATATCGCTGTCAAATCTCGTCCTTTATAAATAAATTCCTTGTTGTGTGTTAAAACGATAACCCCCGAATTTGGGGGTTATTTATTTATATCTTGCACTTTGCTGCTTGATGCTTTTCCTGCTTGGGATAAAGCTCTTTTTTGAGCCGTTCCATGTCAAGCTTTGCCCTATTTTCCTTAGACAGATAATCTTGAAGGTCAGGAATCTTCTTGGAAGCTTCCAAAAGGGTCTTTCCATCATTCAGTCCTGTTGCGTCAATATACGGATTCAATCCCTGCTTTATATGATCAGATATGTTTACGCCATGTATCTTTGCTTCGGTCGGATCACTTAGCAAATCAAACTGATCATTTAGATTGTGGATAGTATCAACCAGCTTCTTCGCCTTTTCTTCTGTTGTTATTTGGGTTTCGTCATGCATTTGATTCTCCTAAAAATGAGGTTCTAATTTATCTTACTTAATTTAAACATGAAGTCAATATTATTTGCTTAAATAATAAGAGAAAAAAAACCACCCGAAGGTGGCTTTGCATCATTGCTTTTGCTTTCGTGTTTGCTTTCTTCTTTGAGTCTGCTCGTTAAGCACCTGCTCAGCATAGATTTGTCTTTGCTTTTGTTCCCGGATTCTTGCCATGTCAATCGGTGTATTGATATTGATGACGGTTCTGTGTGCTTCGTTAAGATTTTTAACGACCCTACCATCTCTAGAAAGAGCTACTGCCTTATGCTTCTTCACCTGGTCAGCTTGGTGGACTGCCTGGGCTTCACGCTGAACAAGTTCTTGCTGTCGTGCTGCGGCTCTTGTCCCAATCATTTCGTAGTCGTATGTAGTCTTTTTCTCGGCCTGAACTGTTGCAGCCATTAAGACATTCTCATAGTCATCCATTGGATGCTTCTTCTGAATGGAATTGGCTTCAATGAATTTCTTTACTTTGCCATAGGTCCAAAGCCCGACATCCTCACCTTCTTTCAACTTGATACCTTTGGACTTGATGAGATCCTTGGCAAATGCTACATCTTCAGGAAGTGGCTTCCCTTTCTGAACAGCTACGGTAGCTTCTCCCTTTAATTCCTCATTCAAGATGAGATTAACCGCCTTCTGATGTCGGCTCATCGCCACATACATCATGTTCAAATCCTGAGCCTTTGTCGGAACGGGGATGACAAATTCTAGTGACTGACCTTGGCTCTTGTGGACTGAATACGCGTAGCCGTGGGTCATGGTCAAAGTCTGATCGGCTTTGACTGTATGTGTTCCATTTTCATTCTGAAGAGTGATGGTATTCCTCTTGGCATCAATCGCAACTACAGTGAATTCCTCGCCGTTGAGCAAACCAAAAGCAGGTTCTTCTTTCTTACCAGGCTTCCTCTTGTAGACCTTTCCTTCATTAGTGAATTGGGTTGTGCCGCTGCCCAAGAACATCACCTTATCTCTTACTCTGAATTCTTTCTCTCCAAAATCAGCGGTGTTGATAGTGATAGCCTCTTGAGAGAGTGCATTCTTCTCAATCAGGACCTTCCTAATTTCTTGGTTGAGCAAGTCAGCGGATTCATTGCTGTCAGTGATGATTACCTTGCTATCTGTTTTGGCTTCAAAGTAGCTATTGACTGCTCGCTCTCTTGCTTCCTGAAGGTTCTTGGCGCCGATGTCCACCATGCCATTGTCGTAGTAGGCTCTGAGTGCAAGGTTCCCGCTTCCATTAGAGAACTGCTGCGTAGCTTGCTTCTGCCAATCTTCCTTCTGTCTGAAGACCTCCTTCAATGTTGTGGTGTTGAAGTCAAAGCCACTTAGAACCTTGAAGGTGTCGCCTGCTCCCACGGCCTTGAGCTGACTAGACTGACCCATTGCTATCAACTTCGCTCCTGCCTTGTTGATGTGCTTAGAAAGCCTTGTCCAGCCTCGTTGGTCAAGCATGCCCATTTCATCGGCAATGATGACTGTCTTGCTGTCCAACTGAAGCTTTCCGCTGTCAAGCATTGATAGAAGCTTAGAAGTGTTCATAGATTCCTGAGTCTCAATGCTCTCAGCAAGGTTCTTGGTGTTCTTGGCACTTGTGCCAACTGCGATAACTTTGAACCCGGCCTTCTCATATACTTTTTTGGTCGCCTTAGCTTGGAAGCTTTTACCACCTCCGGCAATACCTTCTACAATGACTAGACCACCAGTCTTTGTTGTGCTGTTGTAGATCGCGATAAGTTGTTCAGGTGTGAATCCTTTTCTTTTCTCTCCGTCCTTGATTTTCTTGTTCATATCAATTTCAATCTCGCGGACATACGAAGCGACGACATCGTGAGATATAACGAAGTTTGTTTCGGTTCTGCGTGCGTTGTAGTCGGCAACACATTCCTTTTCATCGTGTTCCATTTTGCGGTCAATGAATACAACTTCCCTACTAAACTTTAGCTGCTTGTCCTCTTGTTCACGCATGGTTAGATTGTCCTTATTGGACACAATAGCATCATGTAATCTTAAGGTTCTTTCATCAGCTTTCGCTGCGAAGTGCTTGCTGAAGATTCTTTCTGCTTCCTGTTGAGCGGTCGCCATGTCGGTGTATTCAATCATCTTCATTGCAAAGAATGATTTGATGCGGGGTTCTCTTGTGAGCACTTCCTTAGAATAATCGTGGTAGCTTTCAATCAGTTCTCTCTCAAACTGATCCATTGTCTTACCTGATGCCTCAATAGACTTTAATAGGTCTGCCCTTGTGCGTTTGGCTTGCGAAAAATTTTGGAAGCTCTTGATGTAGTTTTCATCAAGCATGGGGTCAAGCTCTCTAGCCATCTGCTTCCACATGGCTCTAAGTTCACTGATTGGTATATCGGTTTTTTTGTTCTTAGTGGTTAGCTGCGCTATTCTTTTTGCCTCAACACCGGCGCCGAATTCATCACCTCTTGATGATGGATCGTCGTGAACCTCTTCCTGACCATCCAAGAATGCAATCACTTCTTCCTTTGCTGTTTGACTGATTTCTTTGGAGCGTCTTCCAAAAATCTCAGCAAGCTTCTTCATCCTGTCATCAAGCTTTGGGACAAGGGTTAGAACACCTCTAGCAGAATCTTGCTTGAACGGGTTGCGCTCTCTTTCATCAGCCTTGATGTATTTCGCTTCAAGTTCAAAGCCTAGTCTTTCCCTTGCCAACTCTGCCATTTTCATTGAATACAAAGCGTTGTAATGGGCCTTATTCTTGGCGATGGAATCATTCAGAAGTGCATAGAAGTTGCCTTCCTGGTCCATTGCTGTGTTCATGATGACTAGGTGGGTGTGTCCAAAGGGCTCAGGTGTTCCACCAGCTGGGCCGCGGTTCTCAATATGATTGTTGGGAACGGCGAGCAAACCGGCTGCTCTCTCTTCATAGACTTGGCCGTTCTCACCTTTCCTGATGATGGCGTCCCTCTCCATCTCAGCGAAGGCAAAGGCAAGAGCCTCGTTCTTTATCTGTGTCATCTCGTCTTGCAGTTCAGCGCTACCTATGGCCCAAATGTCGTTCCATTGGCTTGCTGTCGTGAAGATGATCTCCATGCCAACCCTGCGTTCCTCTTCCTTGGTGGTGGGTAGCTGGATCTGTCCGTCAATGACATCAAACGCTTCACTGTTGAGCTTCACAGGGTTGTTATTGAGATCGCTTGTAGGTGTGTATCCTGCGCATGCCTTGGTGAAGCCTTCCAGGTCTGCAATGTGTCCTTCAATGCCGAGATGTGATGCAATCTTGCCAATCCAAACCGGAGCAAGAGGATTATTCTTCACTTCCTTTTTTACCTGTTCGTTCTTCATTAGCTCTTCGTCGGTCAAACTTGCGAACTGAGGAAAGTTTCTTCTAGCGTCGGCAATGAACTGTTTTTGGTAGTAGGTGATGTCATTCATGAAGTATTGGCCTGAACCTATATTCTGATAGCCTTGTATAGTTCCGCACATTATTTGTCCCATCCTTTAAGAGTAAGGTGAATATGCTGACAAGGGAAATGCTCATCCTGCTTTATTTCCGCATGTATGAATTGGAAAGCTGAGAGAGGCTTGCCCACCTTGCTGTTTCTTTCCAAAGCCTTCATGTATGTCAATCTATTAAATTCGTCTATGTTGAATTTCTTCATATCAAGCTCCTTTCAACAAAAGTGCTGATACAACTTGATTGGTCTTCTGCTGTTCTGCCAATAGATGCTTCAAGGTAGAAAGCATTTCGTGGGTTTCCTTGTAGTGCGCCAATGCCTTACGAATTCCTTCAGATTGGTTCGCAATTTTTTCAGTCTTCATGAGGAAGTCCAGGTTCTTATCATCTGCTTCAAACATCTTCATGTAGAAGCCACGGTAGTTTTGTTCTTTCATACCTGCTCCCCACTCATTCGCACTTGTGAGTTTGCAAGCCAACTCTCTAAGTTGTTTAGCTCAATCTTTCTTACTGCTCTTGTATAGGACAAGATTATTTCTACGATAAGGGGCATGGTTTCAGGGAAGTATGTGATTTCTCCCTCACTTCCGAATCGCAACTCACCACATTCCATTAGTCTCTGTGCGATTCTTAAGAAGTCGCGGACTTCTTTTCCAGAATACTCTCTATCCGCGAAAACCTTATCAATGGTTTCTATTGTTTTCTTAACCTGAGCAATTCGCTGTTGTATCAATTCGTTCACTTCCATCCCCTTATATTTTAATTATTTTTCTGGTTGCTGCTTCTTTAGTAGAGAGCTTTTGATCTAACTCCAAACATCTAACCTCTCGCTTAACTTCTTCGTTTTCTATCTGCTCAAAACACTTCTTTGTTTTGATTTGAAGGCTGCGCTTCCTAATAACAGAAAGAACCTTCTCTATCTTGTATAGCTTCATCACTCCGAACTTAATTTTAATTTCCTTGCTCGGCTTGCTGAAATATTTATCAATGTCTTTGCTATTCAGGAAGCTCTTCAGTTCTGTCAAGTTCAAAAAAAGCTTCTTAGTCTCTTTTCTTCTTTCCGCCAGGTCTGCAAGAGATTGTTGTCTCTTCTTCTCTTTGTATGCCCTCTTTTCCTCGTAGCTCCAAACCCAATTACCACTACCATTCCAAGCACCCATTTTTCTGCTCCTTAAATTTATTCTTCTTATTAAAGTAATACCGGTTTGAAAATAAAAATCAAGTTTTTTTCTGGTATATACCTAAACAATTTTAAAAAAGATGCTCTGAAGCCCCTCCAAATAAAGAAAAGGGGCACCAAAAACAAGATACCGAAGGTATATTGAGTAGGGTGCTGAGAAAAAGAAACTCGCTTTTAAGGTGTTGCTTTTATATGGTTTTATAGTCGCTTAGGTTTTCTTATAGTAACTTATCGCTGAATTTATAGATCTTTTATAATTCTCTTATATTCGCTTATTAGGGATTTAGTGGATATTTATACTCTATTTATAAAGAATTTATACTTTAAGCTCTTGCAATTGAAATTTATTTTGATATATGTAGTTGCAAGCAACGGAAATTGATAGATGAACGAATTTGAGCAACTTAAGATTAAATGTATTGGCGACGCCTTAGAAATTCTTGGAAAGAATTTAACTGATACGGTTCGCAAAAATCATCTTTACTTGCTTGGGTTGGTTGAGCAATTCAACGCGAATCGCTACAACGACGGTGGAGGAAGAAGTATCTACAGATACATTTCTGAAGCCTTGGCGTATCGTGGTATCTATCAGAAAGATGGCGAAAAAATTAGCTGCGAACAGCTAACAACAATCTTTGCCAGGCTAAGAAAGGAAACACACAATAATAAAAGGAGAACAAAATGAACGATGATGTGATTTACGAACACGAAGAGATTGAGGGTATCAACGAAGAGGCTGATGATTCTTGGCTTGCCTACACGCTTGATGTGGACTTAGATTTACTGATGCAAGACCATCTTCAGTTAAAGCATGAGAAGTATTCAAATGCCTTAATCAAGTATGCGAGCCATGAAGAATACGACCGTGCGATTGCTGGAATTGAATCGAAAATAACCGCTTTGTATAAAAGAGTTACGGCTTTGAGAGGTTAATGATGAGCTTCAAAGAACAGTTGGAACAATTCAAGGAAGATCACGGCGGACATGGTTCGTGCGATTCCAAAATTGATTATTTTCGTGAGAACTATGATTCCATGATGGAAGTGGTAGTCATGCTGAGAAATCCGAAGATTCGTAAGCAGGTTGGTCAGTCTGCTTACAAGCGCATCTCTGCCATGTGCGAGAAGGATGGGCATGAGGTGAGCGAAAGCATGATCGGGCTGTATCTGAACTTGGTTCGCGAGGAACGAGGTGTGAACCGTTCTAAGGGGACCAGGAAGCCTTCTAGCCGTGTTCATGCCGTGCTAGGCGCCGATCGGACTGGTGCGGTATCAAGTCCCTCTCCTGTGGCTTCTGCTCATGCTGCGGAGCTTTCCAGGGCTGTGCTACCAGGTGGGCTTGTTCAGCGAAGCCTTGAAGAGCTGAAGGCTCTTGGTTGGAACAACAAGAAGGTGGAAGCTGCCTTTGAAGAAGCATATGACCGCTACAGGTTCGGTAAAAAGGTTCAGCCGTGGACACAGGACTTGGAAGATGCTACCTGCTTCTTGAAAGCGGCTTACCTTGAAGGGAATCTCCACAACTTATATGAAGCTGCTCACTATCCGTTTGGAGAAAAAATCAAATACGGCGATCTGTATGAATTCCTGAAGACCCACAAAAAAATCTAAACCCCACATAAGCAGAGAAACCACTATATCTAACGGTGGCTTCCCCTTTGAGTAGACTTCAATTTTTCTTTGTCCAAATTTCTGTTCGTGAAAAAGCCCCTTGCGGGGCTTTGTTATTCAAGTGTTGAGCGTTAGCGAGAGTTCTTTGATCCTTGTTTCATCAACCTCTTTGTTCTCAAGCATAGAAATCAGAACGGACGCAATCCTGTAGGCCGGCTTTCTCAGTTCGCTAGACAACTTTGCAAGCTTCTCCACATCGTTACGGTTTGAGCCGATCCTAGTCTCTACTTTGGTCTTCAACTCAACTAGAAGCTGCCTAACTCGTTTGATGTCAATTTCGCTGTTCTCCACCATGACCAGCAGGACAGATAAGACCTTGTATGCCGGAATGTTCAGATTGTGAGCCAACTTTGAGAGCCTTTCTCTGTCTGCGGTCGTGGCGCCAATGAGAGTGTTGTGTTTAGTCTCTTTTCTCATCTCATGCCTCTTCAAATAAAGTATTTAGGAACGATGTGATAGAAGCCGGAATCTTTACCAGGTGTTGGGTCCAGGAAGACTCTTCGCATTGCGATCCCCGTATTCATCATTCCAATTGATTGAAGCTCTGCATTTTCCTCTAAGTTCTTTGGTCTCTTCTTTTCAAAATCGTAGTGGTAAGAAAGAGGCTTATCCTTGATGGCTTTCAACACATTGCTATCAACATTTTGGAGACAGAACGGAACATATCTATTCCCTAACTTGGACAATTCTTGGTGTTCCTTAGTGGTCAAGAATTCATCATAGGTCAAGTCAACATTGGTTGTTCTGATCGGGTTGAAGAACACGAAGAATTTGATTCTATTGTTTAGGTGCGCGAGATCCCCGCTGAAGGTGAACATCTCTCTAATTTTGCTCACACTGACCAGGCTCTTTTGTTCGCTGACCGGAATGATGACCCTCACATTTTTGTTCGCCATTTCTAGGGCGTAGCCGAGCTCGTTTTCTTTAAAAATCTTTTGGAATTGGCTTCTACCTTGTCCAGGGAAGTCATATACAGAACGCTTTGCATCGGTCATGAATGAGTCAAGTAGCTTCTTAGCCTCCCTCTCTGCAATGCCTGCTTCTTTGTTCTGCTGGTTCAAGATGTCAATCGTGACAACTCCTTTTCGTGCATCAGATTGGATTGGCAGTAGAACCCCACTTGAGTTTCTTTCTCCCAAACGGGTGAGCGAAATATTTTGCTCCACATCTAGGCAGAACATCGCACATTCCTGACCGTAGAATCTATACATATCCCCCAAGGTTGAGGCAATGTATGACTTCCCGGTTCCACCTAATTCTTGGATAACGATGTCAATGCTTTGGTCAAGCTCTTCAAAAACTTCATTTTGAATCTCAGTGTTAATTTCCTTTTTCATATAATTTCCTTTTTTAGTTGTTGTTGTTTAATTTAAGTTTTTCCAAGTTTGGAACAAATTCGGGATTGCCAGTGCAAACATATACATTCTCTTTCGCTCCGTTCCCCCATGTATAGGTGAACAGTTTATGACAATAACATTTTGCATCTAGCTCCATGTCTGAGCCTTTTGTATGAACCTCATTTAATAGCCATTCTGCATTTGTGCAAGTTATGCAAGCGTTACAGTCAGGATTCTTCGGAAGGTAGGCAATCGGAATAATCTGAAAAATTTTGCTCATTGTTTGTCCTTACCCTTCCCATGAACATTGTCAAGTTGGAGGTCAAGACATAAGCAAATGATTGAGTTCACGGACAAACCGGTCTTTTTAGCTTTTTCTTTTAATGCTTGATCTGTTATGGGAGTGACGCGAAGATTGATTTGTTGGCTTCGCACCTCCGCAGGATTTTTATGGTTAGACATTTCATCTCCTTATTGTTTTTATTGTCTAAATAAGTTATAAGAAATAGATTTTTCAAAGTCAATAGCATTTGCTTAAAATATTTTTAATTTGTTTTAAGAAGATCGTTAGGCATAAAAAAAACCACCTTTCGGTGGTTCGTTTAGTGCTCAGCTTAAGATTCGTTTGCTTCGTCAAGACTTTTGTATATATCTATTCTGTTCCAAATTTGGTGAATGTCTTCAATCTCTGGTTCTTCGTATGGCTTACCTACCCACTCAGCGGGCATAGGGTCATATCCATTGTTATTTTTCCCTTTGCCATCGTAATAGTTCATAAGAGGCTGTTCAATGATATAAGCATTCTTTGGAGCTCCTTTTGTTATATACAGGTATCTCAGCGTTCCTCTAGATTTCTTGGCGCCTAGCTTACTGCTGACCTCATCGGCCGTAATGACCACCTCTTGATGCTCCTGTAGATCCTCACTTGTAGACTTTCCACCATCGGAATAACTCGTGCTTCGGTGGCTTTTTGCGATTGTCCTCTCCCCTATAATTTGACTGACCTCTTCAGCCATCTTGCCTAAGTTTGCACCGACGATAGCGAGACTTCCAGGAATGGACTTCAAGAAGTCAGCGAAGGCTTCACCATAGGTTTCTTTAGGCTGAGAAAAATCTTGGAAACAAAAGGTAATGGAAACACCCTTTGAACGATACATTTCCAAGGCATCACCGATGAAGTCTTTGATGTTGCCATAGCTGTTGAATTCATCAATGATGAGACTGAATCGCCTGCTTGAATCGTCGGGTAACTTATCTAAAATCACCTTGTTGGAGTATGAAAGGATTGCACGAATAAGGCTCTTGGTCAGAGTCTTGTTCAATGAAGATGGCTTCAGTATGAGAATTCGCTTCTCGCTGCTGTCATCTTGAAGCCAATCCCCGATAGATAGTTTTTCCGCTCCTTCCAAGCGATCCCATTCCCTATGATAGTGATAGACATAGGAACAAAGTTTTAGCCACTGTGTTGGTGCAGTCTTCGCTACTTCTATGTAATTTCGTTCAATATCATTTAGATTTGGGGCACGGAGAAGGATAGCTTTCTGCTCTTCAAAGTTCATCTCTACCAGGCTGGAAAAATCTTTCCATGACCAGCTTTTGTTTATGTTATTCAAATGCATGCAAGCTGCCTTGAACATGACGCCGTTGACGATGGAATCGTTTTCTATTCCATCATTGCTCTGTAATAGAAAATTTGCTTTTTCTTCCATGTCTAAAAACATGGTTTGCTGCATATCTCTTTTAACGAAGTCTACATATTTTGAGTTCTTAAGTGCTCCTGCTGTCGCTTGGCAAATGACCTTTTTAGTGTCGAATCCATCCCATATCCTTCCAAGCTCAATCAAGAAGCCTGTATAGCTTGCAAGGTTCATTAAAACGCTTCCTACTGTGTCCTCGCCACTTCTAATGATCTGAAGGGCTTCAGGATGGTATTGGGCTAGAATTGGCTCAACTTCTTGCGGTGTCTTTGTCATTAAGTGACCGAGCATCCCAAAGTTCCAATGCATACCTGCCATTGCCTGCAAGAAGAAAGTTAAGCCTGTTGCGGTCGTGATACTAGCTGGTCCCCAAACCTCGCCTTCTTTGATTTGAATAATTCCGGCCCAAAAGTCTGTTGCAGTGGTTCTTGTGCAAATGTCCTTACCAACCCACCAAGGAACACTTCCGGCCAGGTGTGGGGCAACCGTGTGGCACATTTCGGGATGAATGAAACGGCTGTAATCATCCTTCGGGGTGTCACAGATCAGCATCCTTACCTTGCGCTCCTTCCTCTTGATTCGGTTGTAGCTTTGGGCGACTCTGTAGAGAGTGCTTTGGGTCTTACCTGAGCCCGGCGGTGCTACAACAACTGAGTGCTGTGTCTCCACGGTCTGCGGCTTTTCAATGAAGGTTCCCGGCTTCAGGTCGTCCAAAGTTTGCTTCCTCGGATCAAACTTAACACCAGGATCTACAGCGAGAAGTAGACCAGAACCGTTATCCTTTTTCTTGGTCTTCGGATTGATACACTCTGTATTGAACAGCCCCTTTAGCTCAAAATAGGCTTGTAGACCTTCTAGAACCTGCATGCCTCGTTTGTGGATCACTCCACCTCTTGCGACATAGGTTTTCAAGCCGATGTAGATACCGCACGCCGAACCAATCCCGATGCAGCCTAGCCATCTGAACAATAGCCCGTATGCGACTCCCATCTTGTTTGCCTCGGAGAACAACCAGGCGTTGTATTTAAATCCTGTGCTTACGAACGATGTTGAGATCAGTCCAAAGATTAAATTCCAATAATGGCCTAGTAGCTCAAGCGTTGTCTTGTCGGGATTATGGAATGGATAGTCCTTGCACAAAATTGGAAACAAAATGCTTGTTAAAATGAATGTGACAAGCAAACCGACAACTATTGAAGAGACCGGATGCTTTGTTTTAAGTGTCGTGTCCTGCGGTAGTGATTCACCAGGCAAGAGAATTTTTACCTTTTCTTTTTCCATCTATTTTCTCCTTATTATTATTAGATGTTTCTCCAAGCCTAGCAAAAGGCATTTCAAAGTCAATATTGTTTGCTTAAATATTTTTAACCAAAATAAAAAAGCCAGCTTGTTACGCCGGCTTCATGAGATGTATGGTGCATTATTCGAATCCCCTCATCCTTAATTGTCTATCAATGGCCTCTTCCAATGTTTGGATTTTTCTAAACACCATGATTTGATACTTGTCGGGATAGAGAGAAGGATGCCTTGCAGCCTCTAGCTGCACCAACCTCCATCTTCCAAGCTGTTTATATAGCGAATTAAAGTATTCTTCTCTGCTCATCTTCTTCTCCTTTATCTAAAGATTCCGTGATTTAGTAAGTAGCTTGCAGTAGGCCAAATCATTAGAATAATGATGAAGATTAGGGCATACATGTAATCAATATGCTTCTTGAGCCCTTCTATCTGCTGCTTCATTTTAAATATTTCTAGGTTATTCATATGTTTCTCACTTTAAGATTCCTAACTTGTCGGAATGAACCACCATCACAACTGCGAGAAGCAACAGAAGAACCAATATCTCTTTAATTGCCTTGTATGTTTTGGATACCTCTTCCAAATCTTCTTTCATTTGCTTCAATTCTTCTTTTTCGTCAAACATAGCTCACCCTACCTTTTCTACAAATCCTATTAAACTAAAATCAAAAGTCAATAGTATTTGCTTAAAAGACTCCAAAAATTTAGACGAAAAAAAACCACCCCGAAGAGTGGTCTTAAAAAAAAGAGGTAGAGCTTACTTAGAATTTCTTGCTATCTTATCCTGTTGATTATCTTGATCATAGAATGATTTTGCTACTGCTGCTTGAATTCTGTGGTTGTTGTAACGAGAAACCGCACTATCAACTAAAGTTAAAATAAGCGGAGAAGCAACAACAAAGATCGCGATCAACTTAACGGTCATCCAAATTTTTGATTTCATTGCTTCCTCCTTTTATTATTGCCTATATTATTACTTATTTATTTACCACCGTCAAGCGCTACACGAAATAAAAAAGCCACCTTGCGGTGACTTCTTTTAAAAGCTGCTTTATTAATCTTTGCCATCTTTAGGTGCTTCAGGTGCAGCGTCAGGCTTACCTCCCCCTCCCTGGTTGCTTGCTGTGTTCATGCTTTTCGCAAGGTCAACATAAGATTGTGATGAATTTCCACCCTTTGAACCCGATTCAGAAGAACTATCATTTCCTGAACCTACTTCATTGCCATGCTGCCCAACAACCTTGTTATCCATTGACTCAAATTTGGAAGCTGCTTCTTCTTTATCAAGCGCCTTCTTTTGTTCTTTTAAGTCTTTGCCTAAGCTCGCAGTTGATTCGCCACCTTTACTTACCACAGCAGCAGCAGCAACGAATGCCCCATTTCCACCTGCAATTTGGCTTGCTGACTGTCCTAGCTGATTATCGCTGTTGGTAATCCACTTAAGAACAGAATCAGGAACCTCTGTAATCAGATTGAAGATTCGCTTGATCACTGTATGAATTAGTGAACCGTAGACTAAACCGTAAAACACAGATGATAGAACCAAGATCAGTAGTGGTGAGTCTTCGTTGAGAGACAAGAAAGTATCTTGGAAGATTGAAGCAATGAAGTCACCCATCACTTGAAGCAACACAATTGAAGCGATGATTCCGAATACTAATAAAACAGGCTTTAGCATCAGACTCAAGACCAGGCGATAGCCTTGTGCTCCTGAACCAACCATATCATCGCCATTAGCTGTTAAGTGCATGACTGCCCAACATGGTGCTATAAAGATTGCCTCTACACACATCACTAACCATCCCAAGATAGCGGATACGATGATGATTGTTGGCATGAACGGAATGACGAAACTCAAGGTGAAGCCAGCTACAGCTAACATCGGAACGAAGGTGAAAAATGCCGCGGCTAGTCCTACTGCCCAACCAGGTGCTTGTGCGATTGTTCCCCATAGAGCGAGCGAAGCAATGAACAACCCGGATGCCCACATTAAGAAGCTGTTGCCGATTCTCTTAAGTGCCATCACAGGATGTTCACCTTGTTGGAACACGAAGCTTGTTCTGCCTTCGGTGAAGGTGGACTTCACAACTGCATTGATATCAATTTTTTTAGAAAAGCAGTCAATCATGCCATCGCATTTTGCTTGGTTATTGCTGCCTCCGGCTTCGTAAGAGATACCATATTGGCGCCCTTTTGCTGTCTCGTCTAAAGTAGCAAGCAACGGTTGAAAGCTCTGCTCATATGTGTCGTAAAATGTATTCGCAATGTTCGCGGTAGACGGTCCTTTTGCGGTCGGGACTTTTGCCATGCTTCTCTGAACAAGGTCAGTCAAGAAAATCATCTTGTTGTAGAAAGTAGCTGCACCTATAAATCCATCGTTTGATGCATTGGAAGATACTTCTTTAAACACATCAATTCCTAAGATTTCGGAAGCAGCCTTATCCCTTATTGCCAACTCGTAGTTATTGATGATTTTGTCAATAGCCTTAGCGTCTAGTTTTGTGCCTGATGAAACCAGGGTTTGTGCTTGAGACTGCATAGCAGTAATCATTGTGTTCAGCTGGTTCTTCTGCTCTGCTACGATGCGTTCCATTCTCGCTTGGCTGTCAGCAAATGCTGTTGAAGAACTCCAAATGCCGGTTTGCACAGGGAATGTGATTACCTCTTGGCTGTTTGGGACCTCAATAGATCCGCATGTGTCAGTGGCGAAGCCGTTGTATTGGTTTTTATCTCCGAACTCAATGCGTGTAGTGCTATCGGCAAGGGTCTTTGTAGTAGGTCCAAAGATGCTGTTGCCACCTCCTAAAATTGCAGCATCAGGATTGTTTGTCACTACCTTACTCAACGCTGCCATACAGACTTCTGACTTCAGGATGGTATAGCCAAGCTGCTTAGCATCTAGTCTGACCAAACCAATTTGAATGTTCTTTTGTAGGTTGTCTTTTGAGACATAGGTAATCCATGCTTGGTCTGCAAGTCCAATGGACATGACAATAACCATTGCGACCATTTTCTGCATCACACAGTAGCCACCGAACACAGGAAGAACCAGGGCGGTTCCCAAGGAAGTTCTGATTGGTAGCCATACGGATGAGAACTTCTTGCCTAGTAGCTCGCCATCATGAGCGGTGTTCAGAGTGCCCGCTACGATGTTGTAGCCGACCAGGAGGCCACCAATCATCAGCACGGCGCCATTGAAGACAGACACAACCTCCTTGAATGGATCAACGCCTGAAGAGCCGAAGACCTCCAAACCACCGAACAGGCTTGCTAGTAAAACCATTGCCTTTGAACCTGATGCAGGTTCAAAGGTGCCTTGTGCTTGTGCCAAACCCGGCAACATAGCTAGCAAATAAAATAAAAATCTCATATTTTTCTCCTTATTATTGTTTTTATGTGTTTTTTTCTACTGAGTTCAAACCTTAATTTCCTGAAACCTTAGCAATCACTTTCTTGGAAGTTTCAATCAATGCATCCAGTAGGTCATAGACGACATTATAAAGAGCATTAGTATTAAACATAAAGAAAGCTGTGATAATTGCAGCTACGATTAAAAGGTAAGTCATGATATTCCTCGTATTGTTGTTATACTTATACATATATCATCTTAAAAATCAAAGTCAATATTATTTGCTTAAATATTTTATATATTTGAAAAATAAAAAAGCCAGCTTGTTATGCTGGCTTCAGGGGTTTGCGGTTTTCCTAGACCTACTTCATATTTTAGGAAACCATTCTTTTTTAGCTGCGAACCATTCTCTTGCTGAGCACAAGCTTCTATGATTGATTTGGTAGACTCTGAAAGAGAACTTGAAGCTGTTAGAAAGGCATACAAGCATGATGGCGATCATTGTGAATATTCCGATTGTCGCGCCATCAATGAAGTAATGAATAGCTCCCCCAAAGCAGAACAACGCGAATAGGAGCGAGACATAGAAGCTCAGAGTGAACATATTTTTGGTGTGGGCAATGTCCTCGTTTGTCACCATCAGCCTGGCTTGTGCCTGGTTGAAACTCTCCACTCTTGTAGATTTCTTAGGGATGAAGGCAACCTTTGCCAACTGAACGACCCAACCTGTAGTCTCTTTAATCGCCTGAACTCCAACGATTTTTCCCGCATACTCAACATTTTTTCTTCCAACATTCTTGATGCGCTCTTTTAAATTTAAATTAAACATAGCAATCTCCTTGTTATTTTAGCTATATTAATAGTTATATTGATTTTAAATTCAAAGTCAATAGTATCTGCTTAAAAAATCTAAAATGTTAAAAGGGATCCGATTTTTAAGCAAACAATATTGACTTTGCCTTTTTTATTTCTTACATATTATATATAACAATTTAATAAGGAGATGTTATGAAGAAGAGCTTAATAGGAGTTGTGGCGCTCGCGGCGATAGCACTATCAAATAATTCATTCGCACAGGCAGGAGATAGCACTAGCTTAAACATTGGTGGATACAGACAAGCCATGCAACAGCGACCAAGCACGGGTGCATATGATGGGCAATCTAGAGCCGTGTCCATCCCCACCCAAACTATTTATATTGTTCAGCCTACCCAAACGACTTATATTACCCAAAATGGCACAGTCGAATGTTCGTCATATAAAACCGTTCAATCAGGTTGGAGAGATGCGTCAGTGGGTGAAGTGCAATATTGGTCTAGAACATTTTACGGAACAAATTGCGGTGGTGGTTTTACTCCGCCTTCTTACCCTTTTTATGCAGGGACATTGAGGAATGATGCACAAAGTAATGTGTGTCAGGTAGATGCCTACAGGGTTCCAGTCTATACGACTGTCTGCGGAGGATGATGTTGAATAGCGATGGCGCCAAGCGAAAAGGTCAAGCATGTAATTGCTAAAACGAGAAGTCATTAGTAAGAGAAGATAGCCATCACAAGATGGCAAACATAGCAGCCCCTTTCCTTAACGGATCGGGGCTTTTTTTGATTTTATTTTTTATTTCGCTATGATAGATAGAACAACAATAAGAAGAGGAACACTATGGCGAATAATAATGGAAAGAAGCCTGAGCGCGACTATCAGCAAGAACTTACTGACAAGTTCATTGCTCGTATTGAAGAAGCGTTAGCAAGCGAAGAAAAGGGTTTGAAGTGGGATAAGCCGTTTGTCTTCAGTCCCGAATGGCCTAGAAACTCTTTTACGGGTGAGAGGTATCGTGGCTCCAATGTAGCCATTCTCATGACTGAGGAATTTGCCGATCCTAGATGGATTACCTTTAACCAAATGCAAACGCTGTCTAAGCAAACGAAAACGCCTTTAAAGCTAACGAAGGGAAGTAAGGCGAGTTACATCCAAAAAGTTATTCCGGCCTACGAAAAAGATGAGGAAGGGAATATCAAGAAGGATGCGAATGGTGTAGCTATTCCGGTTCGTGATGAAAATGGCAAAGAGAAGATAAGCTTCAGATACTATCCGATCTTTAACTGCTCACAGATTGAAGGTATAGAACCCTATGTGACGCCTACAAGACAGATTGCGCCGATTGAAGAGGTGGAGTTGCTTTCTGAGGCGCTTCAGGACAGAACAGGTTTGACGGTGGAACACACTGACCAAATGATGCCCTACTATGCACCTGGTAAGCACCTGGTCAACATGCCCCATCGCCATCACTTCAAAAGCAGTGAGATGTATGCCGCCGTTCTAGGTCATGAACTAGGACATAGCACAGGGCCGGCATTGGGTAGAAAAATGGATGGTGGCTTCGGCTCGGAAAGCTATGCTAAGGAAGAACTTGTTGCGGAGTTGACTTCAAGTTTCATGGCTGTTGAATTGGGCGTCCAGCATAATCCAGCGATGCATGAGAACATTGCCGCCTATCTCAAGTCGTGGCTGCAAGTCTTAAAGAACGATAAGACATTCATTTCAAAGGCTGCTACTCAGGCCGGCAAGGCCGTTGATTATCAGATGGAACATCTGAACGCTTACAAAGAAGAGTTGAAGTTGAAGCAAGAACGATCTGAGAAAGTTCAACTAGAACTATCTAGAACCGAACAGAAGAAAAAAAGCTCCGCTATAAGGGCTTAGGCTTCAACTTCTATTTTTGGAAGGTAAAAGTCCCTTAGTCTTTTGGTATGCCATCGTTTCAAAGAGAAAGTCTGCGACTGTTTTAGCGGCGTTCACTGCAAGCTTGGCGTGATGTTTAGCTGGCCTGTAGGATGTGGCGTGAGCGTCCGACATCTTGTTGCGCATAGTAGCTAGTCCATGCACGACGGACGACAGACCGGACAATACCTGCTTCAGCGCATCAGAGACATCTTTGCGGCTCGGATCAAGGTTCAGCAGGATGCGCACACGGTTGTAAGACCTCACCAAATCGCCATCCGGGTCAGGAGCATTGCTGTCAAGCTCCCTTTCAATGGATATCAACAGTGTCTCCACAAGGGAGCGTGCGTTGGTAATCGCACCGTCATAGTCCTCGGATGCGATCTTGTCCCGGCATTTGTTGATCTGCTCCTCAATGGCGATCTCGGTGATGTCGGAAGGCTTCTTGAAAGGAACCTCCACACTGATCAGCGAACCGCTGAGGCTTCTGACCTTGAAGAACATCCTGTCACGGATGACCTCATAGTTGTCATACTTCAGAAGGTCACTCACCTGGGCTGCGCATTCCTCTACGGGCTTCAACTCCTTCTGCGTGTTCATCCAGTTACGCGAGTCTAGCAGATCCTTGATGAGCTCCCTGAGGACATCCTTTCCGTTCAGAGCCCTCAACTTTTCTTCAACGAAGATGTATCGGGTAGGGAAGCCTTGCTCATATACATCGCGGAAGCCATACTCATTGAAGAGCTTCACAAGGTCGGGCCCACTTCGGTACGGCCAACCTTCTGTGTCGCCCGCGATCATCTTGGCCAGGTGCTTGATGGTGAACGGAGCCAGCTTCATCAGTCAGAGATTCTCTTGAAAGATGTCTTCAGTGGTGGAAAATCTTGATACCAGTCCGCGAACCCTCTTTCGTTATGTGCGTTTTTTAGGAGCACACGAGGGCTCATCCAGCTGGTCACATTCTTCTTTGGCTTCTCATGCCAAGAGAGATTGAAGGTGCACATTCCGCTACCATCAAAGAATTCCATGTCGCTATACGGAAGGTGGTCGTGTATCCAATATGCGAGAGAGCGCCAGTCGGCGCCGTCCTCATATTTATCCGTGAACCAAGGAATAGCGATGCACGCGGTTGCGCCGGCCAGCCCTTCGGCATCCCTGCGGTCCCAAATATGGCCTGCATAGTTGCTCTCGTTCTTTGCGCAGTTGTGCTTACCGATGCCGAGCTCATTCACCGAGCAGGATCGGAAAGAGGAACGGATCGCTACTCTGCCGAATGTTGCGTTCAGCGGCTCCAAAAGCTCTTCACATAGCCTTCTGCCTACTTCAATCGCTAAGTCAGGATCATCAGGTATGTTTTGGACGCCATAAAAGTTCGCTATTTCGCTATACAGGAACTCTCGCATATAGAAGGACTTGGACAACCTTACCCGCCCAAGCGTCTCCAAGGTGTCAACTGATCTAGGTTTCCGCATGCTTAACTATTTTCTTGGCGTGATCGTTCGCGTTTGCTGGTCATATTTGTAATGGACAATTTCGCCATTGATCAGCAATTCAACGGTAGTTTCAATCACATGCAGCGGTGCGATGAACCACTCCCGCGGCATTGATTTCTTCCCTTCGGTGTCAACTACTTCCACAGCCAAGCACGCGGTGCCGAAGAAAGTATGGAGAAGATGCTCCAGCTTCTGCGGGTTGAGGTTGTAACACTGAAATGCGGTAACGATCTTCACAGGAGCCATCAGGTAAGTCGGCTCTTTCGCAGCGTTTTTCACCCGTTCCTCAACCGGAGTCGTGGAATACCCGATTTTGTATAGATTGGCAATGGACGCAATCTCTGGTTGCTTGCTGAGAGACCGAAGGATGTAGATGTAGCCGGTCTGCTTGTCGTCTTCCTTGATCAGTTCCAGGTCCTCAAGCGCCTTGTCATGGTGATCCAAGATACGGCGTCCGGTCTCATCCTTGTATAGCTCAGTTGCTAGGGACCGAAGCAACATATTGGATTCCGTCTCATTTTCAAAAATGCAACGAAGCCGAGCGTTGACCTTCCCGTTCTTGGTTTCCTTCTCCCCTACCTCAGCCACATAGACCATGACGCCGTGGAGGACGAAAAAGTGCCCCTCCTTGATCTGCTGTTCCCCTGTAAAGGATCTGACCTCTCGTATGCCTTCGGCTAGCTCAGCATGGCATTGCTTAAAAAGATGCTCAAAATTGGCGAAATCTTTGCACGGCTTGCGCTGAGCGATCTTCTCAGGCATCTCTATGTTGGTCGGAACATTCTTAAGCCTAAAGATGCTTTCAGGCCCGTCATCTAGGATGCCTAGATCGTCGTCCGCGAAGATGTCCTTAAGGGACTGATAGACTTTATCCTGTGCCACTTCAGACTCGCCATAGCGCTGAGCTTGATCATCAGCACTTGTAGCTTCTTCGGGGCAAGGAGCCGGTGCACTCGCGTCCTGCGAGATGTTTGTCAGCGGAAGTAAGCCGAACTCATCATAGGGTTGCAGTAATTCGGCCTTTGCTCGATTGTTGCGTAAGCCTGCCAAGCGGCTATGCAACCTGAATTCTAACATGTTGCTCTTGTTCGCTTCGGGATTTCGACCGTGCTGTTTAACAAAGTCGGTGACTTCCTTAAACGAAGACACGAGGCGGTCGTCAGCACTCAGAGCTGCCGAGCCCTTTGCTTTCACAGAAAGTATCCCAAGGTCGTCATCTTCTAAGAGCTTGAGCAGCTTGTCCTTGTCCACCTTAGACCCCTTGCTGCCTACGCTGATTCTTGATGTAAACCACGGCATCGGCAAGGCGCCGTTCCAATGGGTCAACCGCATTCAGGTTTGGCTCACGACCATAGGTTTTGACGAAAACCTTAACCTTCGGCCAAAGAAGAATGGCTTCTTCTTCGGTCATGACAATCCGAGTAGCTTCTATAGTCTCTTGAATCAGCTTTAGGACTTGTGAAGTTACTGATTTGGATAAAATCTCAAATGCGGCTTGGAACGGATTAATTGAATCAATCAGGTCAATGTGCAGGTCGTCAATGTTAACGAACTTACCAGCCATACGGATAAATCGTTTATCGCCTTCTTCCTTGATCTCTCCATTCTTGATAACAGAATCAACCACGACATGCTGGCGAACTTCTTCAATTTCTGCGTCGCTCAGATCAGGATACTTAATCTTGATGATCTTAGGGATCATCACCTTATTGAGCACTTCTGGGTCCACATTGCCAGGAAGAGCCTTGATGATTTGATCGTCTTGAAGAATGATAGCCTTCAGATCGTTTAAGTCGGATTCAATAATCTCCTTAACGCGGGCGGTGCTCGGTTCTTTAAAGCCCTTAATCTTGATTTCACCCGGACCGTTGGTGTCGTCGTCGGTTTGCTTAGTCTTGAATTTAAAGTTAGGGGCCAATACCTGCTCCATGAGCAACGAACAGGTAATCGCCTTCAACATGTTGTTCACCGAAACTTTAACCAAATCGTCTGCCGCGTCTGGCTGAGCGATCAAATTGGTGAACTGTGCATGGGTTTTGTTACTGCTGTCGCGCGTGCAGCGTCCGATAATTTGGATAATCTCAGTAAGTGAGCCACGATAACCGACCGTTAGAGCATGTTCACAATACGGCCAGTCAAATCCTTCTTTCGCCATGCCGAGCGCGATAATCAAGTCTATGTCTTCTGGCGCCTTAATATTTCTTAGGTATGAAACTATACGGTCACGATCTTTCTGTTCGTCGTGAACTAAATCAGCAACCTTGATAATCTTTCCGTCACCGTGACGCTTCACGGAAATTACGCCGGTTTCGTGGTCCTGCTTGACGACTACCCCGATGGTGTCCAGGATGGTATCTACTTCCTCGTGCTTCTTCTTGGTCGACTCACCGGACTGCACACTTGGGATATGAAGTATGGTTTTCTTATCCGTGTCTAACACTTCCCCAACGGCAGAGGTGTACTTTCCTTGATAGAAGTGATATCCGATGCCAAGCGACTTTAGAAAAGTGTAACCGTTTAACTGCTCATAGTAGTTGTATGTAACTTTCGTGAACTTCTCTTCGTCTTCGGGCAGAAGAACAGGAACGCTATCGCCGCGGAAGTAGGAACCGGTCATTGCAACGATATGCACATTTGACTTGTTCATCACGCTTTCAAGCAGGATGCCTAGCTTGTTGTCCGCATCTGCCGATACATGATGAAACTCATCTATCGCAAGCAGGGTATCGTTAAAATCAGATTCTTCCAAAGCCTCAAATGCGAAACGAAGAGTCGCATGAGTGCATACCAATATCCGATCATTGCTCTGCATAAACCTAACGAATGCCTTAACCTTTCCGTTCTCACCTCCGGGGGTGCAAAGGTTGTTTTCTGGCTTCACTGTCCAATCAGCAAAGAATCCGCTTTCGGACAATTTGGTGCTATCAAAAGATGCACCAATAGAGCGCTCCGGAACCGCGACGATTGCCTTGCGTATTCCTTGCTCATTGAGCTTTGCCAACGCAAGGTACATAAGCGCTCTAGACTTACCAGAAGCTGGGGGTGCTTTCAGCAGAATGTATTGGCTGTTTCTAGCTTCATAGGCACGCTGCTGCATGTGTCGCATGCCCATGTTATTAGTCTTGGTGCTCTCACCAGTTTGAGCATATGTGACATCGACGATATTTGGCATCTTAGCTCCGTGTCATTTTTTCGTACAGCTTGAAAAGGCAGTTGAGCCGATCTTCGTCCGACTGCATTGCAGCTTTGCTGTAGCAATCGTCAACAGTTCTATCTAGCTTTTGATGTGCTTCAGCAAGATCGGCAGGCATGTCGTCGGGATCGTATAAGTCAGCAAGTGACTTTTCGGAGTAATTTTCTCTAATAGCCAACACTTCTAAAGCGCAGGCGGCAATTTCACGCTTTTTCAAATCGCTGATGGATGGGACCGGGAAACTGTTATATCCAATAGCTGCCGAGTAACGAACGCGCGTTTCGAGCTGGCCACATACCGCTTTAACCCAAACGATATGCATTTTGGAAGAAAGCAGTCCGAAATGAAAAGGTTGGGCGTTCGGAACGACATAAATCTGGTTCGATGCGATAACTTCCTTTTCAAGGAATGCTACGGGCAAGTAATTTCTGCGTTCTGAAGAAATTGTCGGCAACGCGAGATAGGACGCTGAAGGTTGGCGGATTTCGGCAAAGAGGTGAGGCGTCTGCGCAAGCTTTCTTGTTGCCTCTCGTTCGCTTTCAATTCTCCACTTCCTAACTTTTGCGACCCGTTCCGCGATAGCTGCGATCTTCATCGCTTTATCGGGCGAATCCGCGAGCCATACACAGTAGCGCTCAGCTCCTTGAAGAAGTTCTTTTGCTCCGATGAATGGTCTCAGATACTGTTTAGCCTCCGGTGCCGCATTCACAATTTCATCTCGCTCTTGGACTGTTAGCGTAAAATTCCCATCATCAAGGGCGAAGCTTCCGTAATTTATGGGCGGCAGATCGGAAAGTGCGCGCTTTCGGCTTTCGACAAGTACGTTATCGGCATTCGCCAAATAGCCGTTAATATTATTAGCCACCAGGCGATGGCTTCCGTTGAAAAGATATTTAGGCTTAGCGGATACCTGTCTAATGCCGATAATTACGCAAGTAACTCCAGCGTTGTTTTTTGCGCTATTCGTCCACTTAAAGGATAGATGGGCAAATGAAATTTCAAGCCCTAAAGCAAAGATTTGAGGCCACAGCAGAGATACCTGCACACCCTGAGCTATCGAGTTAGTTGATACGAACGCATACTCTGCCTTCGTTTTTCTAATATATTTGGCAGCTTTCACAAACCAGATTGAAATGTAATCAAGATCGCTGAACCCTTTTATATCACCCAGGGTATGATCCATATCAATTTTTTGCTGCTTACTTTGTTGGCGTGCGCCGAGATATGGAGGGTTTCCTAAGACATAAATCTCGTCTTCCCCGCTATTTTTACAAACAGAACTCCAGTCCACTGAAGCCGCATTAGCGCAAACGACATTCCCTCCTTGTTTCAAGGGAAGGGATGGGTTTGCGCTACCAAATTTCGATTTAAAAGCAACATTCATCTGGTGCTCAGCCAACCATAGCGAAAGGATCGCAACTTCGTGAGCAAAATCATCCAATTCAATGCCATGAAAGTTGGACAATTGAATGCCGGATAAGGCAAGCCCCATCTGTGGAGAAATGATCTTCAACCGATTGAAGATTTCCATTTCGAGCTTACGCAGTTCCTTGTAAGCAATAATCAGAAAATTGCCGGAGCCGCATGCTGGGTCAAATACTTTAATCTTTTCGATACGGCGTAGGAGTGCATCAAGCTTTTTCGGGCTATCTTCGCTGCGGCGGAATTCTTCGTACAGGTCGTTAAGGAAAAGCGGCTCTATCACCTTCATAATGTTCGGGACTGAGGTGTAGTGCTGCCCCATGTTTCCGCGGCGGTCAGGATGGATAACCGCTTGGAACATTGAGCCGAAAATGTCGGGATTTATTTGCGACCAGTTAAGCTCCGATCCGCATTCAATCAACATGGCTCTTGACTTGCGCGAGAAACGCGGAATCGCATATCTCGTTGCGAACAGTCCTCCGTTCACATATGGGAAAGCTTGAAGATATTGGGCGTACTTAGTACGATCCTTAGTGTTCAGGACATCGAAGAGCTTTTCCAGATAGATGCTGAGATCACTGCCATCCTCTGCGGTATGCGAGCCAATGCTGTTTGTGAAAAGGCTTTTAGAGAAGATTTCAGTATCTTCTGCGAAGAAACAAAATAAAAGTCGAGAGAGGAAGACATTTAGTGCGTGAACTGATTTCTCGTCCTGAGCAGGGTTGTCCTGCTTGAGGAGATCAAACAGCTTCGCCATCTTCTCGGCTGCTTTGACATCCGCCGGGTTCTCCGGAATGTACCGTGTCTTTTCTAGGCCGGCCCACGGCAGGAAGAAGTCAAAGTTTTTTCCGAGGTCCACGAAGGGGATGTCCAAAGTCTCACCCGTTCTTGTGTCCACGGCAAGAAGCGTGCTGAAATTCGTGACCGTCAAGAAGCGCGGCTCGTGCTTCGCGATGGCTTGGTCTTTTCTGATGTTGTCAATAATGCTATGAATACTGTCGTCTGGGACAGCCTTGAAGTAGAGGTTCTTCTTCCATAGAACCTCGTGTTCGCTCTTGGCTAGGTTGTAGCTGCCTGTCCCTGTTGTCTGAAGCCTCTTGATTGACGCTTTGGGTTTTCCGTATGCACCCAACAGGTCGTAGATAAAATTTGCTTGGCTTGATGTCTTCAGGAGGTTCTGGACATTTTCTTCAATCTGAGCGATGTTCATGTGTTATTGTCAGTTATGCAATAATTTGCCGAGTCTTACAGACCGTTGTGTTGATTAATGGTAACAGGAAGACTAGTTAACGGCCATACCACAAGCAGCCGAAAAGACGAAAAAATCGGTCTCGGCGTGTTGCCTTAGACCGACTTCTTCTATTGACAAGGTAACAAGGTATCAGGTAGGTGACCGGCCACGCTAGACAATGCTACTAGTCCCGGCACTTCTCCCTACAGTAGCTAATCTCTTCAGCCGAACGAATGCTTTTCATAGGCAATGGACAGTATTTCCTCTTGTGCCTGGCTTCGCTCGTCCTCAGTGGAACTCTCGTTGCGCAACACAGCAAGTAGTTCATCCATTCTTGGTCCTGCACCGAAGCTCGGCTGTGGCTGTTCTATCCCTTTGTCCTTCAATGCTTTGTCGTAAGCGAACTTGAGATGGTATTCCTTGCCATCAAGAGTCCAAGAAGTGTGAGACATCGGCTCTTTAACGGGTTCAGGCGTCTTTGCGGTGGTTGGCTTTACAGATGTGACTACAGGCGCACGGAGCGGCTTCTGAGGTGCTTCTAGCTTGACCTGGGCATGCACCTGGTTGGGCTGCTCTGCCTTTGGTTTCGGTGCCGCTACTGTGCAGTCAGTGAATAGCTTGTCAATCGGAATTTCTACATGTTTAGAAAACAGTTCCATGCATTCCCTCTTGGAAGGAAGTTTGTAGAAATACATGCCATTGCTGCGCTTCCACCTAGTCTTCCAGTTGTCTTCAAACTTGAAGATTTTGTTGAGCCCGGAGGATACGGCGTGCGGTGAGATGGAATTCTTCCCTAGAAGCGCATTGACTGCTGTAATAATTAGATGCTTGTCAATCTTGAATTCGCCATCATCCCAAGGACTAAGATCAATGTGGGTTCCGTCCGCTTCGAATAGTTCTAAATCATTGCTTAGAAGAGCATGGATGAATCTATCTATTCCACGGAAGCTTAGAGCTTGCGTATCAGCTTTTGCTTCGTTCATCACAGTCTCTTTGATCTTGAACTTAGATAAGTCTAGGTTCAAGAGAAGATGCATGATGTAGTGCTTTCCCTCTCCATAAAGCCATTCGTAGTATTTGTTCCAATATTCGTGATCGCCCTTTTTGGCATCTCTGCAATCGAAGACATTAAACCTTCTGTCACCCTTTCCGACAGGGGCAAGCCAATCTTCGTTGGAGGTGAAAATGCAAAAAGAGTAGTTTGGAATGGTGTAAGCAGAAAAATATTTGGTATTTATTTCTCTCGTTCCGCCTGTTAAGAAGTCTTTGATAACGCCTTCTTTGCTGACTTCGCCGCCCCAAACAGATTCTTCCATTAAAAAATATTTGACTTCTTTGGTGTGGTCATTCCATCCAGTCATGAAATCAAAATTTTTGAATGTCTTGGTGTGCCTTGGGCAGATTGCCTTTACATGCATTCCTAAACTTGTTTTACCGACTCCTTGCGGTCCTCTGACAGCAATGCAGTTCTCGGCAATCTTTCCAGGGTTCTGAACCGTCCAGGCAAGCAGCTGTATCAAGTGTTTCCTGTCTTGTTTAGTGCCAACAATCAGATTCTTTACATATCTCATGAAAGGTTTGATTGAACCTGCCTTTGGCTCAATATAGCCTTCCCAAAGGTTGTAATCGCTATCTTCTACTTTCTCCGAATTTGGCTCAAATACAATGCGATCATATTTTTTTGTTGACTTATCCATTAACCACATAGGGAAGAAGTGTTTTGTAGTTTTCTTCGGAAGCCCTTTTGACAAGTCAACGACATTGAAGTGTTCCTGAAGATAGAAATCTTTCGCATTCTGAAAGGTCATAAATTTCTCATGAATCGTACCGTCTTTTAGTTTCTTCTTGGTGACGAAGGCTGGCTTGCCGTTGACATCAACGATGCATGAGTGTTTAAACTGTTCTTTGTATTTGAGGTATTCTTGAAGGTCGTATTTGGTGGAAAAAAGCATTCCATCAAACATCAAATCAGAATTATAGACGCCCCCAAAAGCGTCCGTTAGTGGCTCAGCTTCGGGCTTAGCTTGGTCATTGGATGCAAGATTTAAAACCGTTTTTTTCTCTTCTTCTGTAGCTGTGCCATCAATGACTTTTTGCAATAGGGATTTTAAACTGCTGCCGTCGTTATTGACATTTTCATTATTTTTATTATTATTCATAGAGATACCTTTAAATTATCTGTCTACCATTTCCTCGTTTATTAGTTATGGGTATTTGTGAAAGCGATCTTGGCGAAGGTCGCTTTTTTATTTACCGATATAAACCATAGTTCCTTGCTCCTTTGCCTCTCGGACTTGTTGAGCGGTGTTCTTGACGAAGTTTCTTATTAACTGCTGTAGGTTATAGCCTTCGGCCCTTATGAAGTCCGCATCATCCATCAACTCGTCATTCATTACAGTATTCAGAAATCTATATTCTTTCTTTGGTTTTTTTTGCTTAACTGCTTGCATAATCTTCTCCTAAGTTCTTGTTCATGCATATACTTATATTAAATTAAAAAATATTGTCAATACTTTTCAATCGTTTTTCTTAAAATATTTTGAAAGATTCTACTTTCTACCTTCTTGGGGTCCTGAAAAAGAGCCTTAGAAAAATGCGATTTTAAAAGTCTTTGGTAAAAAGGTAGAAAAGTTAGAAAAGGTAGAAATTCGGCTGGAGCCTAGATAAATACAGGATTTCTAAATTCTACCTTTCTTATTTTCTGCTTTAAAAAGGTAGAAAAGGTAGAATACTTAGGATGAAAACGGCTGAATTCGGCTGCTTTTTGGTTTTAAAAATTTTTCTGATCAACTTGAAATTTTCCGAAAGGTAGAATTTTCAGAAAGAAAGGTAGAATTTTTCCGAAGGCAGAATCCGTTAGGAAGGGTTAAAGGTTGCGGGTAGCAACCTCCTTAATGGAGAGAACAAGTGTAGTGAAATTCAAAGTCTACTCATGGAATAAGTTCCAGGTCTTCGCCCCTCCCCTTTAAAGGCTGAAGCCTTCGTTTCTGCTGTCGCAGTCCGTATGCTCTTAACAGAAATTTGAATTCGCAATCGTAGGGACGAAAAAAAACCACCCCGAAGGGTGGCTTTCGTTGATCGTGCCGATTTTATTTCCTGCGCTTGGCGTGTGAAGCTGCTTGGGCTTCGCCTTTGCTTTCTTCACTTCCAAAATTAAAATCAATCTTGTCGGCATCGGCGGGCTTGATCCCGAAGCGATTAAGAAAATCGCGCTTGTTCTCGTAAATCTTTTGTCCGGCTTTGGCTTTTTGTCCTTCCTTAAATTGGGCAAGCCAATCTTTGAACTGTGGCGAAGCATTCGCAACAACATGTTCATAGCCTTTAGCAGTAATAGCTTTGATAAACTGAGGCTGCCAACCACGGCCGATATAATTCTTGTTCCAATCCCATTCAAAGGAAGTATCGTTACTCATCGGTTCACCTTTTGCGTTTTTTGGCATTTCAAAGCCATAGTCGGCAAAGTTGAAGGTGCCGATAATCAGCGCTTCTTTAGGCTCATCTTTACGCTTGCTCTGCTTGTTGGCAAGTTGATCGCCTTCCTTGCTGACTACATGGGAAGGTTTGATCCATCCTTGTTGCTCGGCGTAAGCCTTTACATCGTCGGGGTTGTAGACATGCGAAGCCATGAGCTTTGCGAAGTCAATTTCAAGTTCGCTCAGGCTCTTCAATGCAGTGCTTACCTTGCCCTCATATTCTTCCTTGTCCTGCTTCATCTGCTTATTCAGGTTGAAGAGGTCTTGTTGAAGCTGCTGAAATTCCTGCTCATCAGTGCAGTCCTTCAATGCAGTAAGAATATTTTGTTTTTTTTGCTCTTGTTCCTGGTAGCGAAGCATCGTGAACTCCCTGAAAAGTGAAATTAAAAGAAGGATTAAAACATAACCACAAGGATAATTATATAGATTAGATTTTAAGCGTCCAGCTATTTTTGTTTAAAAATATGGTTCTTCTTAGGTTTTTGTGCATGTTTTAGTAGGCTGAGTCTATTCTTAAGATCTCCCTAAGCTCATCATGTTCATCTTGACTCAGAAAGGCGTCCTTCACCCCTTTGAGGAACTTCATGGCTGAGATCACTGTATCTCGGTCGGCAGAGTCCACCTTGCCCACGGTGTTTATGTTGTCAAATGCGCTTGGTAAAGTGCTGAAATCGGCGTAATCGCCTTCCTGCACCAGGTATCTATACTCTTCAATGAAAGAAGATAGCTTTAGAAGCCTTCGGGCGAGTGAAGCACAGCCTTGTGCAACGCCTATTTGGCCGTCTGCGATGACCGACCTGCCGTGCAGTGCAAGGGCTTCATAATCTGCAAGAAACTTGACTCCGACCTTCCTTAACTTCTCTCTCCTGATGATGTCAGCAATCTTGTCGTCATTGCTCTGAAGGTCGTTCTCATCAGGGAAGTAGATGGTCACGCTATCCTGACTCTTCCAATTTGGCGTGTCCCTGTCTAGCTTCAATTCCACATACTTCTGTAGCCACACAAACTTGGTCTGCTTTGATGCGTTTGATGTATGGAAAAGGAAGAACGGAACATCAAACATGAGAGCATAGTTGATCGTGTCCACCGGGAAGCCTCCCAGCTTGACGCTATCTTTAAACTCCGCGTCTGTTCCCTTCACCTGAACAAAGATGAAGTCACCCGTTGCATCGTCCATGTCATAACGCTCAAGCTGGAGATCAATGCCGTAGTCCCTCTCGTCCAGGCTACGAACCAGCCAATGCTCGTTCAAGTGAGTGAAGATGTGTCTTACGGCTTTTGTGTCAATACGATGTGTCTCGATTCTTTTTGGCATGATGCTTGTTCAGTTCTGTAAGTGAAGGATAGAAGATGTGTTGATTATATACAACTATTCCTAATCATCAACAAATTCCTAATGATCTTGAGCGCTTGGCTTCCACTTAGCTTTCACGAGAATGGCGTCAAGGCAAAGAGCGACTACCACAATAGCTAGGGTTTAGTCCCTTGCGTTGCGGAAATTGCCCTTCTAATGTATCTTATGGTAGTAAAAATGAAGGTTTCCCGCATGTAGGGCTAGGGATCGTGCCGACAGATCATGCAAACAAAAGGGTGATAGCGCAATTATGAATTTTTTGTTTCGGGTTTTACTAACCTTCAATGCTACATCGCTATTGGTAATTATCTTCCTTGTGCAAAAGGGCCATACCTTAGCACATTTCTTCAAATGCCTTATTTATCTAAATAAACTTCCCAATGCAGTCTCATATGGAGTCTATTTATCGGTCCCTATAACCCTTACTCTGCTAAGCATTGTTCTCAGTTCAAAGTTAGGCAAGGATCGATTTGTAGCAGGCGACATAGTCAGTATTGAGCATGCGAACAATAGCTTCTTACCCAGCTACCTGGGCTACTTCTTTGTTGCGCTAAGTGTGTCAAACGAAGAAACTCTAGTGTTTGTCTACGGACTTCTTTTCGTCTTCACATTTTTGTCTCAGGCTCTGTATTTTAATCCTCTGTTTCTGCTTTTCGGCTTCGAGTTTTACAACATTACGACAAAGAACGGTGCGTCAATCTTCTTAATAAGCCGACACCGTTATAAAACACCAAATGAAATTGATATTCCTACAGTCAATAGAATAAACGATTACACATTTATAGAGAGGGGTTGACGAATGCATTATGTGTTGGCAAAAATCAAGGGAAATGGCAAAAAGAAGATCTTCAAACTTCTATCGGATAAAACCCTTTTCGACATTGAAGTTATTGCTCCAGGAATGTGCGTTGACTACAGCACCGATCACAACCTAGATGAGGATTCTTGGTTCAAAATTGAACAGTTCAGTAGCAAGCAGTTTTGTATAGATCTACTCAAAGTCGATTTTGTGCCTGCTGAATATGATGAGCTGACAAGAAGCCAATTCACCAAGATATCCTATCTGTGTGCCATCCAGGACGGCGACTATTACTTTCAAAAAGTGACCCCATCCTTATTCCTTTCTAGAAAGATGATCGCATTTGGCGAGGTGGCTCAACTTGAGCAGACCGATAATCGCTTGGTCGTAAACTCGCAACCAGATGCCGTCTACCTGAAACAGTCGGATACATTGGTGTTCAAAAACCTGGCGACCATTTCTAGCATCTTTAAGGGAATTGATGAGCTTTATAAGGAAGCGACGGACGAAGAAGTTGTAAAGTTTCTTGAGATGCCGTTCGTCGAAGCCCAAAACGGCTTCGATAAATCAAAGGTATCTAAGCCAAACAGAAAGCGTGTTGCTCTTGCTTTGGATACCCTAGCCAGCATGTCAGAGGAAGATCGCGGTCTAATGCTCGGTTATGTTGAGAGTTATTGTTCTGCGAGGTTAAAATTTGATCAGGATTTGCAGGCGGTCCAGGTTTCCAGCGACGAAGAACTAAAATTTTTATTATATGGAGTTGAACAGCGTTTCTACACCACCCCATTTGGAAAAGAAAAACGCTTGGCAAATTCTGTTCAGTTGATAGGCGGAAACGGGGCTGGATGAGCGAGGTCTATGATCCTCGTTGGGGCTATCACATAGATTCTTGAGCCCTAAGATTACAAGACGAAAAAAAGGCCCTCATTCCTGGGCCTTTTTGTTTAGCTGTTCTTTTCTTTTTTCGTCAAATCAATGAGATTGACTAGCGACGAAATCTGCATCAAAGATGCTTTGGCAATTTTGCGTCGTTGTGCCGATGGCATAGGATTTTGTTCTTAGCATCCAGCCCTCTCGCTTGATTTTCCTTATGTAGTTTTACCTCAGCAGATGAATATTTTCTCTTAGCTCATCTACGAAGTGAGAATTATCGTCCCATTGATAGCCACCCTCCTTCAGCTTAGCTAGTAAAGCGTTGACCGACGATATTTTATGAAGTAGGTCTCTGAACAACTCTACTATCGAAACGAATTCGTTTGTAAAGCTCGGATAACGGATAGATACTTCACGATAGTACCCATCGTGTTCGTCATATCCATTAGAAGTGCTCCTTGAATTCAAAGTTCGCAGAAGGAACTGATCAGGAGTTTCGTTGCCATGCTCAAGATCAAGGTAGCTTTGCAAGTTTTTTGGCTGTTCAAAGGCTATAAATTTTAAGAAAGAATCTTGTGGCCGACTATCTCTCAAAAGTCGCCTGTAGATGCCATCAATGAATTCTTCAAGGAATTGACCGTAACCAGATAGCGTTACATCGTTCTTAAACGAGGCAATTTCCAATGAAGCCTTCGAATGTATGAAGCACAGCAGTGTATCAATGTAGATATTCGAATCTCTTTGAATGTTATTGACGACATCGCGAGATTCGGACAGTTGCGAACCCCACTTTGAACTCAATATCGTTCCGCTTTTCTGAAGCTCGATGTGAAGGTCATTGATCAAAGAATTTGCTTGCGTGCTCAATTCTTCACTCTTTGATATCTTTACCGACTCTTTAGTATAGGTCTTTGCATCCTGCCAAAAATTGAATAAGGAATTGTATTTTTTTAGGATGCCCTCACTGCCCGCCACTTTATGCAACCTATGCAGTTCTTCAATGACTGGCGAATAATCCATCAAAATCCGCAGATCACCCTTGGATCTGAAGAGTTCAGCAAACTCTGGAAGAGAAAGTCCTTCAGATAGATAGCCGATCTGCCCCTTTTTGTTTCGTGCTGCGATCATCAGTTTTTGATCGGCCATAAGCGCTCCTACCTCAATCAAAGATTTATTCTTGTTCCCCAGCTTCTGCATCCCACTTCTTCAACAGAGCCAGCTTCTCACCTATCTTGATCTCCAATCCCCTTGGCACCGGCTGATACCAATGAGGTTCTTCTATGCCTTCAGGAAGGTAAGTCTCGCCAGCAGCATACGCGTTGGGTTCATCATGAGCATATCGGTATTCATGCCCATATCCAAGTTCTTTCATCAGTTTGGTAGGTGCGTTGCGAAGATGAACAGGAACTTCACGGCTCTTGTCCTTCTTTACGAACGCTCGTGCCTGGTTGTAGGCGTTGTAACCCGCATTGCTCTTGGCAGCGACAGCCAGATAGATCACTGCCTGGCCTAGTGCCAACTCTCCTTCAGGACTACCTAGACGCTCATAGGTTAAGGCAGCATCGTTCGCAATCTGCATGGCTCTTGGATCGGCCAAACCGATGTCTTCCCAAGCCATACGAACAATGCGCCGTGCAAGATACCGGGGATCAGCACCACCGTCCAACATTCTTGTCAGCCAGTAGAGGGCAGCATCAGGATGAGAGCCGCGAACAGACTTGTGCAATGCAGAGATTTGGTCGTAGAAGTTGTCCCCACCTTTATCAAACCTTCTACTGTTCAGGGACAGTGCATTTTGAACGAAGTTAGCATCAATCTTCGTCACACCTGAAGCACTTGCCGAAGTGTCGCATTGTTCTAGTAGGTTTAAGAACCTTCGTGCATCTCCATCTGCATAGCCAACGATGGTGTCAACAGCGATCTCGTCAAACTGAAGGTGTCCAAGAACTTTCTCTTGGGCTCGTGTCAGCAGTTGTTTCAACTCTTGTTCAGTGAGTGACTTCAGGACATACACCTGAGCACGGGACAGCAAAGCTGAATTTACTTCAAACGAAGGATTTTCAGTGGTCGCACCGATGAAGGTCACTAGCCCACTCTCTACATAGGGCAAGAGGGCATCTTGTTGTGACTTATTAAATCGGTGAATCTCATCCACAAAAAGAATAGTGTGCGAGCCTTGAGCAAGGTTTTGCTCTGCTTGTTCCATTGAAGCTCGGATGTCCTTCACTCCAGCGAACACAGCAGACAGGGCAATAAATTTGCAATCAAAAGCTGATGCGGTGAGCCGTGCCAATGTCGTTTTACCGACACCCGGCGGTCCCCAAAAAATCATGGAGTGAGGCTTACCCGACTGAAACGCAAGCCTTAATGGCTTCCCTTCTCCTAGTAGGTGCGACTGTCCTATCACTTCGTCCAAAGTCCGCGGTCGTAGAGCTTCGGCCAACGGTGGGTTAGGCTCCCTTCCGAACAGATCAGCCATGTTGCGGCCTCCCTTGGGGAGCCATCTTCAGCAGTTGGAGCTGTGCTTCAAGCACAAAACAAGCACAATTGACCAGTTTAAACCATTGATTTATAATGATTTTCACTGCCTTATTGAAACGGTGGATCTCGTCGATGAACAGGATGGTGTGCTTGCCGCGCGCCAGGTATTGCTCGGCCTGGTCGATCGACGCCCGGATATCCTTGACGCCGGACAGCACCGCCGACAGCGCGATGAATTCGCAATCGAAGGCATTCGCGGTCAGGCGCGCCAGCGTGGTCTTGCCCACGCCCGGCGGCCCCCACAGGATCATCGAGTGCGGGCGGCCCGACTTGAAGACGAGGTTCAGCGGCTTGCCCTCGCCCAGCAGGTGGCTCTGGCCGATCACTTCGCCGATGGTCTTGGGGCGCAGGGCTTCGGCCAGCGGCGCCGCGGGTTCGGTCCGGAACAGGTCCGAGGTATTGTTCTTGTCCATCTTGCTTATGTGTGGCCGCGGTAGCGAAAGCGCAAGTGTAATGGATGAGACCCCGGACCGCTTGTTCCGGCCTGCTTACTGATTCGAGACTTCAGCCCCTTTCGGCACCTCGAACCTGAACGCCTGCGCGCCCAGCGACGGATTGCGCTGGAAGCTGGTGAACTTCAGCATCGTGGTCTGGCCGAAGTTGTCCTTCAGCTCCATCGCCTGCGGCACGCCGTCCTTGAGGCCGATGCCGATCTGCTCGAAGGTCGTGTCCTTGGTCTTCGGGGTGGCGGTCAGCCATTCGAGGCCGTCGCGGGTGCCGGCTTCGGCCAGCGTGAAGTTCTTTTCCAGGTCGTTGCTGCCGAACAGGATCGCGGCCGGCGAACTGCCCAGCGCGTTGCCCAGCTTGCGGGTCGTCACCTGGTTCAGGTCCTTGTCGTACAAATACATGGTCTCGCCGTCGGCCTGCAGCACCTGTTCGTAGGGTTTCTGGTAGGTCCAGATGAACTTGCCGGGGCGGGCGAACACGAAGGTGCCGGTCGAGGGCGGCGCGGCCTTGCCGGCGGTGGTCTTGCGGACCTGGACCTGGGTGAACTCGCCGCGGGCGGATTTGGTGCCGGTGACGAAGGATTTGAACTGGTCGAGGGCGGCCGCCGAGGCCGAGGTGCCGATGGCCAGGGTGGCTGCGGCGAATACGGTGGTGAGGGTGGTTTTCAGCGTCATGGTTATTGTATTGTCCAGTTTTTTTGGGCCGAAGGGTGTGTGGCAGGGTGGGCACTCTGTGCCCACGCAGAAGCCGGCATCATGCGAACGTTCGCGTGGGCACGGGGTGCCCACGCTACGCCTAACATTACCGTTGCCGTTCTTATTCGGCGCTGGTGGCCGGCACCAGAATGTCGCGATTGCCGTTCGACTGCATCGGCGACACCACCCCGCTCTGCTCCATCTGCTCGAGCAGGCGGGCGGCGCGGTTGTAGCCGATGCGCAGATGGCGCTGCACCAGCGAGATCGAGGCGCGGCGGTTCTTGAGCACCACCTGCACCGCCTGGTCATACATGGCGTCGGATTCGCCACCGCCCTCGCCGGCCGTTGCGCCCTCGCCGGCACCGCCTTCTTCGGCCACGCCCCCTTCGAGGATGCCTTCAATGTAATTCGGTTCGCCGGTCGATTGCAGATGTTTTACAACTCGATGCACTTCGTCGTCCGAGACGAAGGCGCCGTGCACGCGCACCGGCAGGCCTGTACCCGGCGGCATGTACAGCATGTCGCCCATGCCCAGCAGGGTCTCGGCGCCCATCTGGTCGAGAATCGTGCGCGAGTCGATCTTGGACGACACCTGGAACGCGATACGGGTCGGGATGTTGGCCTTGATCAGGCCGGTAATCACGTCGACCGACGGACGCTGGGTAGCAAGAATCAAGTGGATCCCGGCGGCGCGCGCCTTTTGCGCGATACGGGCGATCAATTCCTCGACCTTCTTGCCGACCACCATCATCAGGTCGGCCAGTTCGTCGATGATGATGACGATGGTCGGCAGCTTGTCCAGCGGCTCGGGATTGTCCGGCACGATCGAGAACGGGTTCGGGATGTGCTCCTCGCGCTTGGCCGCTTCCAGGATCTTGCCGTTGTAGCCGGCCAGGTTACGCACGCCCAATTTAGACATGAGTTTGTACCGGCGCTCCATTTCGTTCACCGCCCAGTTCAGGGCATGGCCGGCCTGGCGCATGTCGGTGACCACCGGCGCCAGCAGGTGCGGAATGCCTTCGTACACCGACATCTCCAGCATCTTGGGGTCGATCAGGATCAGGCGCACGTCGGCCGGGTCAGCTTTATAGAGCAGCGACAGGATGGTGGCGTTGATGCCCACCGACTTGCCGGAACCGGTGGTACCCGCCACCAGCAGGTGCGGCATCTTGGCCAGGTCGGCCACCACCGGCTTGCCGGCAATGTCCTTGCCCAGCGCCACGGTCAGCGCCGACGCACTGTCGGCGTATACCTTGGAGCCGACGATTTCCGTCAGGCGCACGATCTGGCGTTTCGGGTTCGGCAGCTCCAGCGCCATGTAATTCTTGCCGGGGATGGTCTCGACCACGCGGATGGACGTGAGCGACAGCGAACGCGCCAGGTCGCGCGCCAGGTTGACGATCTGGCTGCCCTTGACGCCGGTGGCCGGCTCGATCTCGTAGCGGGTCACGACCGGACCCGGATAGGCCGCCACGACCTTGGCTTCGACGCCGAAGTCGGACAGCTTTTTCTCGATCAGGCGGCTCGTGAATTCCAGGGTCTCGACGGCGACCGATTCCTGGACCGGTGGCGCTTCGTCCAGCAGGCCCAGCGGCGGGAGACTCCCATCGCCCGAGACCTCGAAGAGGGCCGACTGGCGTTCCTTCTCGGCGCGCTCCGAACGCGGCACGCTGACCATCTGCGGCTCGATCTTGATCAGGGACGGTGCCGGCGCAGCGGCGGCCGGCTGCGGCGCGGCGGCGCGTGGCGCAGGTGCGGCAGCCGGTGCCGCCTGCTGGAAGGGTTCGTCGTCGAGCACCGGTTCGACCGGCGCCCTGGCCAGCGACATCTGCGGTTCGGCACGCGGCTCCGCCCTGCCCTCGGCAGCCGCCGGTTCGGCCTTGGTTCTGGATTTGACCTTGGCCATCGCCTTGGCCAGGAAGCCCGGCTGCGCGGCCGGCTCTTCGAAGCGCTCTTCATCGAGCACATCGTCGGGCGTACGCGTGTCCACATGACCATGCGCGCGCGCTTCGTGCTTCAGCACCGGCGCATTGCCATGCTTTTCGACGAACTTGGCGCGCTCGTGCACCACCACTTCGTCGCGCTTGTGGGCCGCGGCTTCGCCCAGTGCGCGGTCTTCGCGGTCTTCGTAGCGCAGGCGGAACCAGTCCCAGCCACGCTCGACCGATTCGCCGATGCGCTCGGCCGTCGCCAGCCAGGACACCTGGAAATACCAGGAAAAACCGAGGCCGAACAGCAGTAGCAGCAACAGGGTGGCGCCGGTGAAACCGAAGGCCGTATGGGCGGCATGGCCGATCAGCTGTCCCAGCACGCCGCCGGCGGCGCGCGGCAATTCCACCTTGAATGACCACATGCGCAGGTACTCCAACCCCACGCTGCCGGCGAACATCAGCGCGAAGCCGGCCCAGCGGATCACGGTTTCGCCCTGGTGCTCGGGTTCGGGGAGCGGCTGCTCGACCACGAAACGGCTGTGCAGGCGCCGGTAACCCTTATAGACGGCGCGGGTGAAGCAGACGCACAGCCACCAGGCCGAGAAGCCGAAAATGAACAGCAGCAGGTCCGCCAGCCAGGCGCCGGCGCGGCCGCCGAGGTTGGCGACGTGGGCCACGGCGTTTTCGTGCGACCAGCCCGGATCGGCTTTGTTATAACTGAGCAGGATGAGGACGAAATACAACAATGCGACGGCCGTGGCCAGCCAGCGCGCCTCCGACAACAGGCGCACGAGCCGGTTCGGCAGCGGCTGCCGGGGTGCCCGGGGCTTGTGGGTATAGGTCGAACCGGTCGAACCGGTCGAAGTACTATTCTTGCTCATACGAGAGGGTACTGAATGAAGCCGATACAGCCAAAGATGTTCATTCTAAGCCATATATGGCCGGGCAGGCCCCACGATTCATGCTTGTTTGCATCATCGAATATAATCTCCGGTCCGATTCCCCTTGATTCCGATGGCGGGCGCCCCCACTTTCCGCCCATCATCACCTGAGAAGAAGTTCCAACATGACCACTCGCAAACACGCCAAAGTCTTGATCCTCGGCTCCGGCCCCGCCGGCTACAGCGCTGCCGTTTACGCCGCGCGCGCCAACCTCAATCCGATGCTCGTGACCGGCGTCGAGCAGGGCGGCCAGCTGATGACCACGACCGACGTCGAGAACTGGCCGGGCGACCCGCTGGGCGTACAAGGCCCGGAATTGATGGCGCGCCTGCTGCAGCATGCCGAGCGCTTCAATACCGAGATTGTTTTCGATCATATCCACACCACTTTCCTGAACGAGAAACCGATCCGCCTGGTCGGCGATTCGCATGAATTCACCTGCGACGCCCTGATCATCGCCACCGGCGCCTCGGCCCAGTACCTCGGCCTGCCGAGCGAACAGGAATTCATGGGCAAGGGTGTGTCGGCCTGCGCCACCTGCGACGGCTTCTTCTACCGCAACCAGGAAGTCGCGGTGATCGGCGGCGGCAACACCGCGGTCGAGGAAGCGCTGTATTTGTCCAACATCGCCACCAAGGTGACCTTGATTCACCGCCGCGACAAGTTCCGCGCCGAGCCGATCCTGGTCGACCGCCTGATGGCCAAGGTTGCCGAAGGCAAGATGGTGCTGGAACTGAACCAGACCCTGGACGAAGTGACGGGCGACGCCAGCGGCGTGACCGGCCTGCGCCTGAAATCCACCGAAGACGGCGCCATCAAGGAGCTGAAAGTGCACGGCCTGTTCGTGGCGATCGGCCACAAGCCGAACACGGCGATCTTCGACGGCCAGCTGGACATGCACAACGGCTACATCAAGACCCGCAGCGGCACCGAGGGCATGGCCACCGCCACCAGCGTGCCGGGCGTGTTCGCGGCCGGC
>Ga0308160_10000943_pt1 | contig 45623 bp, 40 predicted proteins | sample PhyFR1_FD_201036 | JGI IMG/M metagenome (GOLD analysis project Ga0308160, IMG submission 201036) | Phyllosphere microbial communities from UC Gill Tract Community Farm, Albany, California, United States - DLSLF.R1 | ecosystem: Host-associated > Plants > Phyllosphere > Unclassified | place: USA...
GGACCCGCACCACCCCGACCCGGAACTGGATCGCAAGGTGGCCGAACGCACCGCCGAACTGACCGAACTGGTTGGCCACCTGATGAGCTGCTGGGACGAGGAGCGCCGTCTGTTGGCGCGCAAGCTGCACGACAGCCTCGGCTCGTCGATGACGGCGCTGACCATGCACCTGGGCCTGCTGGCCAAGAACCTCACCGAAGACAAGGCCAGGGACCGCGCCGCCCAGATGAAGGGCCTGCTCAACAACATCATCGAGACCAACCGCAAGGTGCAGCTGGGCCTGTGGAACGACAAGCTGGAATTCCTGGGCATCAAGGCCGCGCTGACCGAACTGGTGGCCGAATTCGGCCAGGAACATGGCCTGCAAGCCAGCGCCAGCCTGCCCGACGACGACGACGGCTATGCGCGCCCCCAGGGCGTGGCCCTGCTGCGCTGCGCCGAGGAAGGCCTGCGCAACGTGCTGCAGCATGCCCGGGCCGGCAAGGTCGAGGTGATCCTGGACGACGACGGCGAGCAACTGATGCTGACCGTGCGCGACGACGGCATCGGCTTGCCGGAGGGTGCGGCGCCGTCGGAATCGCTGAACTGCCATGGCCTGCGCCTGCTGCGCGAGCGTGCACGGGTTCTCGGCGGGCGCCTGACGCTGGCGCCGCGGCCGGAGGGCGGCACGGCGCTGACCATGGTGTTGCCGCGGCAGCTGCCGGGCGCGTAAGAAGCAAACGCAAAAAAGGCCGGCATTGCCGGCCTTCTTCTTTGCGGGATGCGGTATCAGTGCAACTTGACCAGCGGCGTGGTGCGCCGGATCAGGAAGCGCGCGATGGCCAGCACGCCGGTGCGCATCGAGCCGAGCACGGCCTGGTGGTGCATCAGGTGCAGGCTGGTGTACATGAAGCGCGCGACCATGCCTTCGACGAACCAGCTGGTCCCGCGCAGCGAACCCATCAGGTTGCCGACACTCGTCGTCTTGCCGAGCGATACCAGCGAGCCGTAGTCGCGGTAGCGATACGGTTTCTCGTCGACCGGCTTGCCGGCGGCGCTGCGCAGGAAACCCTTGAGCAGGTAATCGGCCTGCTGGTGCGCGGCCTGGGCGCGCGGCGGCACCGGTTTGCCGGATTCGTCGATGCAGGCGGCGCAGTCGCCCAGCGCGTACACGCCGGGTACACCCTTCACCCGCAGCTGCGCGTCGACCTCGATCTGGCCGCCCTTGTTGGTCGGCAGGCCCAGCGTACCCAGGAATTCCGGCGCGCGGATGCCGGCGGCCCACACCACCAGGTTGGCCGGATACACGTTGCCGGCGTTGTCGAGCACCTTGTCCGGATCGATCTGCGTGACGCGGCAATCGGTCACCACCTGGATGCCGCGCTCGCCCAGCAGTTTCAAGGCCGAGGCCGAGACCCGCTCGGGCAGCGGCGCCAGGATGCGCGGCGCGCCTTCGAGCAGGGTGATGCGCACGTCGCGCTTGACCTGCAGGCGCGAGAAGCCATAGGTGGCGTACACGCCCGAGGCTTCGCGCAGCTCGGCCGCCAGCTCGACGCCGGTGGCGCCGCCGCCGATGATCACCACGTCGAGGGCGGCCACCGCGTCCGGACGCTCCTCGCGCGCCTGCTCGGCCACCGCCATCAGGCGCAGCAAACGCAGGCGGAAGCGCTCGGCGTCCTCGGTGGCGTTCAGCGAGATCGTGTGTTCGCGTGCGCCCGGCACGCCGAAATAGTTCGAGGTGCTGCCGACCGCCATCACCAGCGAACCATATTCGATGTGGCGTTCGTGCAGCACGTCTTCGCCGTCGGCCGCCTGCACGGCGCCGACCGTGATGCGGCGCGTGTTCGTGTCGAGCGCGGTCATCGGGCCGTAGACGAAGGTGAAGCCGTTATCGTGGGCCAGCATCTGGTAGGACAGGCCTTCCTGGTGGATGTCGAGCGTGCCGGCCGCCACCTCGTGCAGCGAGGGCTTCCAGATGTGATACAGCCGGGTATCGACCAGCAATACCTTCGACGGCCCCAGCTTGCGCCCCAGTTTGCAGGCGAGCTCCAGCCCGCCTGCCCCACCACCCACGATCACGATTTCACTTTGCAAAACTAACCTCCAGTCCGTATGTACCTTGTTACGGGCGCAAGTCTACACCGGCAGGGGAAATCGCGTGGCGCGCACCCCGAAATCGGAGGTCATGCGGAGAGTCGATGCGTGGGCTTGTCCGCTCCTCAACGGCCGTGACCGTGACCGCGGTCGTGGCGGTCATGTCCGCGGTCGTGTCGATCGTGGCCGCGGTCGTGTCGATCATGGCCGCGGCCGTGGTGGTCGCGGCGGTCATGGTGGTCCGGGCGGCCGTGGTGGTGTTCCGGGCGGTAGTGACGCTCGCGCCAGCGCGGTGCATAGGTGTTGGTGTACCAGTCGTCGCGCACGAACATCACCGGGCGGCCGCAGGCGTCGTAGCGGCCGCAGTAGCGCTTCCAGTTGCTGCGGTGGCCAGCCGGCACGCGCAGGTAGATCGGCTCGACGCGTACGTGGCGCACTTCGCGCACGATCACCGGACGTTCGTAGATGACGGGCGGGCGGCCGTAGTCGGCGATGTCGAGGCGGCCGTAGAAGCCGGGCTGGCCGATGTTGATGCTGACGTTGGTGGCGGCCAGGGCCGGCAGTGCGGAAGCGGCCAGGGCGACGCCGGCGACCAGGAGTTTGAATGGGGAAGTCATGAGCGGTCCTCTTCGATACTTGTGTAAATGAACTTTATCAGCTGAAACGTAACTTCTTGGTACGCTGAAACACACATTTACACATGCCGCGCGGAATTCGCGCTGTGGTACGGATGCGACGGGGACATCGCTAGAATCGGCCCAACGCATTCAGCATGGAGGATGTCATGTCGCACCAGCGTCTTAGCGTGACCCTCGCCGGTCTGCTTGCCGGCCTGCTCGCCGCAGGCAGCGCCCAGGCCCAGGTCGGCGCCTCGCTCGACCTCGGCAGCACCGGCGTCGGCGCCCACCTGGCCTTCGGCTTCAGCCCCAGCCTCAACGGCCGCCTCGGCGTCAATTACTTCAAGCACGACTTCACCAAACGCTCGGGCCGCATCGAGTACGACCTCGACGGCAAGCTGCAGAGCGTCGACGCCCTGCTCGACTGGTATCCGCGCCCCGGCAGCGCTTTTCGCATCACCGGCGGCGTGTTCTACAACGATACCCGCTTCGACGCCCTCGCCACGCCGGACCTGAACGGCACCTTCAACCTGAACGGACGCCCGTACACGGCGGCCGAGGTCGGCGTGCTGGTCGGGAAGGTCGACTTCCGCAAGGCCGCGCCCTACATCGGCATCGGCTGGGGCAATGCCCTGGCTACCGAGCGCGGCTGGAGCTTCGGCGGCGACCTCGGCGCCTTTTACCAGGGCAAGGCGCGCGTCAGCCTGCGCAGCGTCAACTGCACGGTCCAGACGGCCCTGTGCAACCAGCTTGCCGGCGACGTGGCGGTGGAAGAAGCGCGCCTGGCCGACGAAGCCTCGGACTACAAGGTCTATCCGGTGCTGCGCGCCAGTGTGTCTTACCGCTTCTGAGCGGGCGTGCGCGGCCGGCGGCTGAAACACCGTATGATGGGCGCCAAGGAGATCGCCATGAAAATCCCTGTCCTGCGCTGGTCCGCCCTCGCCCTTGCCTGCCTGCTTGCCAGCGGCTGCAAGGACCGCCACGAACCGGTGAAGCCGACCGCGCCCACCGTGGTGGACCGCTTCCTGGATGTCTAGCACCGCCTTCGCCGCGGCGGATTCCACGCGTTGTTACGCCGGCCGGCGCGCGGCACGGTAAACTGTCGGCTATTCACAATTAGCCCAAGGTTTCCATGTCGTTTGCCTCGCTCGGCCTGATCGACCCGATCGCCCGCACCCTCGAAACGCTCGAATACAAGAACCCGACGCCGGTCCAGGCCCAGGCGATTCCCGCCGTGCTGGCCGGGCGCGACGTCATGGCCGCGGCCCAGACCGGCACCGGCAAGACCGCCGGCTTCGCCCTGCCCCTGCTGCAACGCCTGGTCATGGAAGGCACGCCGCTGGCCGGCAACACGGCGCGCGCGCTGGTGCTGGTGCCGACGCGCGAGCTGGCCGAGCAGGTGCACGACAGCTTCAAGGCCTACGGCGCCAACCTGCCGCTGCGCACCATGGTGGCCTACGGCGGCGTCAGCATCAATCCGCAGATGATGCGCCTGCGTAAGGGTGTCGATCTGCTGGTGGCCACGCCGGGCCGTCTGCTCGACCTGCACCGCCAGAACGCGCTGAAGTTCGACGCGACGCAGATGCTGGTGCTGGACGAAGCCGACCGCATGCTCGACCTCGGTTTCTCGCGCGAGCTCGACCAGGTGCTGGCGGCGCTGCCGAAGAAGCGCCAGACCCTGCTGTTCTCGGCCACCTTCTCGGACCCGATCCGCGCCCTGGCCGCCAAGCTGCTGGCCGATCCGGTCAGCATCGAGACCGCGCCGCGCAACACCACGGTCAAGGCCATCAGGCAGTGGGCGGTGCCGGTCGATAAGAACCGCAAGCCGGAACTCTTCCTGCACCTGCTGAAGAAACACGGCTGGGGCCAGGTACTGGCCTTTGCCAAGACGCGCCGCGGCGTGGACGAACTGGTGGCCCTGCTCGAAGCGAAACGCATCGCCGTCGATTCCATCCACGGCGACAAGCCGCAGCCGGCGCGCCTGCGCGCACTCGAGCGCTTCAAGGCCGGCGAAGTGAAGGTGCTGGTGGCCACCGACGTCGCCGCGCGCGGGCTCGACATCGACGACTTGCCGGTGGTGGTGAACGTCGATTTGCCGATCGTGGCCGAGGATTACGTGCACCGCACCGGCCGCACCGGGCGCGCCGGCGCTTCCGGCGAAGCGGTGTCGCTGGTCTGCGCCGACGAAGTGCAGCAGCTGGCGGCGATCGAGATGCTGACCAAACAGAACCTGAAGCGGGTCGAGGAAAGCGGCTTCGAGCCCGACCACCGCGTGCCGGAGACGAACGCCAGCGGCCAGGTCGTCAAGAAACCGAAGAAGCCGAAGAAACCCAAGGGCGATGCGCGCGGCGAGCAGCGCGTGGTGACCGAGGACGTGCGCTTCCGGCGCTAGTAGCCTGTCCCGGCCGCCGGTTTGCCGCAGCGCCAGGCGCGGCGACGGCGCCGGCGTAAGATGGCCTGTTTTCGTTTGCGCCACCCTGCGCCATGCTCGAGCTGCCGCTTGCCATCTATCTTCTCCTTTATCTGCCTGTGCAGCAGATGTGGCGCAGCCTGCGCACGCGCAGGACCGCGCGCACCCTGCAACCGGAACGATCGCGCCTGCGGCTGTACTGGTCGATGACGGCGCAGCTGGCCGCGCTGCTGGCGGTGCTTGCCGCCAGCGCCTGGATGCGGGAGCGCACCCCGGCCGAGCTGGGGCTGGACTGGCCGCTGTCGGTGGCCGGCCAGTGGGGCATCGGCCTGGCATGCCTGCTGGTGCCGGCCTTGCACGGCGTGGCCACGCTGCAGGAGCGGCGCATGGATGCGGCGGCGCGGGCGGCGCTGGAAGCGCGGCTCGAAGAGGGTCTCGCGCCTCCACGCACGGCGGGCGAGCTGGCCGGCTTCCTGGTGATGTGCGTGGCCCTGGGTGCGGGCTGGGAAATCCTGTACCGCGGCTTCCTGCTGCCGGTGCTCGCGCCCCACGTCGGGATGCCGGGCGCGGTGATCCTGGCGGCGCTGGCCTATGGCATCGGCCACGGTTTTTCCACGCCCGGGCAGTTCGCCGGCAGCATCGTGTCGGCCTTTGCCTTTACCGGCGCCTATGCCCTGAGCGGCAGCCTGTGGTGGCTGATCGTGATCCACATCGGTGTCCCGGCAGGCATGGGCATCGGCGCCTGGCTGCGCCACAGGCGCAAGGGCGCGCCGGACAGCTGGCTCGCTGCGCCGTGAAATAAAATTTCATGAATTGGCTGTTGGTGAAATTTTATTCCAGCGGCAGCCGCAGCTTGCGTACGCCCTCTTCCCCGGTCGGCGTCACCTCGAAGCCGAGTTTCTTCACCAGCCCGATCATGCGGCTGTTCTGCGGCAGCACCTCGCCGACGATCTCGCGCGTGCCGCGCGCACGGCAGTAGGCGATCAGCTTTTCCATCAGGATGCGGCCCAGCCCCATGCCCTTCAGGTCGGAGCGCACGGTGACGGCGAATTCGGCCGAGGTGTTGTCCGGATCGGCCACCACGCGCCCCACCGCCAGCGTCTCGGCCTGGCCATCCGGCCCGGGGCGGGTGGCGATGAAGGCCATCTCGCGGTCGTAGTCGATCTGGGTGAAGCGCGCCAGCTGCGAGGGCTGGAGTTCGCGGATGCGCACGAACATGCGATAGCGGATGTCGTCGGGCGTCAGCGCATCGAAGAATTTCAGGTGCGCCGGCCCGTCTTCCGGCCGCACCGGACGCAGCAGCAGCGAGCCGCCCTGCCAGGGGATGGTCTGCTCCAGCTCGCGCGGATAAGGGCGGATCGCCAGGCGGTCGAGCGTGCTGCCGGAACGGTCGGCCATGGCCAGGCGCATGCGCGCGTCCAGCACCACGGCGCCGGCAGCGTCGGCGATCAGCGGGTTGATGTCGAGTTCGACGATCTCCGGAATGTCGGACACCAGGCGCGCCACCTGCACCACGGTGGCGAGGATCGCGTTCATGTCGGCCGCCGGGCGATTCCGGTAGCCGGCCAGCAGGCGCGCCACGCGCGTGCGGTCGACCAGTTCGCGCGCCAGCACCGCGTTCAGCGGCGGCAGCGCCACCGCGTGGTCGTCGGTGACTTCCACCGCCACGCCGCCCTGGCCGAACAGGATCACCGGACCGAACACCGGGTCGGTGGCCGCGCCCAGAATCAGTTCATGGCCTTCGGGCCGGCGCGCCATGGCCTGCACCGAAAAGCCCTCGAAGCGCGCGTCGGGCCGCAGCTCGGCCAGCTGGCGCCGCACCCGTCCGGCCGCGGCGCGCACGGCCTGCTCGGAATCGAGGTCGAGGGCGACGCCGCCGACGTCCGACTTGTGCATCACGTCGGGCGAGAGGATCTTCACGGCCACCGGAAAGCCGATGCTCTTCGCGGCCGCCACCGCTTCGTCGACGTCGGCGGCGCGGCGCGTTTCGACCAGCGCCATGCCGTAGGCGCGCAGGATGGCCTTGGTCTCGGGGTCGGACAGCAGGTAGCGCCCCGCCGCCAGCGCCTCGCGCACCAGGGCGCGCGCGGTGGCGCGGCCCGACTCCAGCGTGCGCGAGATCGAGGGCGGCACCTGCATCAAGAGATTCTGGTTCTGGCGGTAATGCACGATCTGCAGGAAGCCGGCCACCGCATCCTCGGGCGTGTCGAAGGTCGGCATGCCGGCGCTTGACGCGATCTCACGCGCCGCGCTCACCGAATCGCCGCCCAGCCAGCACGAGAGCACGTTGCGCGAGCTGCCGCGCGCCAGCGGCGCGATGGCGCGCGCGATGTCGGCCGGGTCGACGGTGGCGGTGGGCGAATGCACCACCAGCACCGCATCCGCGCCCTTGTCCTGCAACAGGATCTCCAGGGCCTGGCGGTAGCGTTCCGGTTCGGCGTCGCCCAGCAGGTTCACGGGATTGGCGCGCGGCGGGATGGCCGGGAGCAGCGCGGCCAGGCGCTCGACCGACTCCGGCGACAGCCCGGCAGCAATGCCGCCGCCGCACACCAGGGCGTCCAGCGCCAGCACGCCGGGGCCGGCGCCGTTCGACAGGATCAGCAGGCGCTCGCCGTACAGCGGCTTGGCGTGGGCCAGGGTCTCGACCGCCGAGAACAGCTGCTCGGTGGTGAACACGCGCAGCATGCCGGCGCGCCGGATCGCGGCGTCGAACACGTCGTCGGCGCCGGCCAGCAGCCCGGTTTCGCTGGCGGCGGCGCGCACGCCGTTCGCCACCCGGCCCGCCTTCAGCACCAGGGTCGGTTTGCTGCGCGCCGCCGCCCGCGCCGCCGACATGAACTTGCGCGCATAGCGCAGCTGTTCCACGTACAGCAGGATCGAGCCGGTGGCGCCGTCGCTGGCCAGGTAATCCAGTACGTCTCCCAGGTCGACGTCGGAGGAGTCGCCCAGCGCGATGAAATGGGAAAAGCCGATGCCGCGCGAACGGGCGCGGTCCAGCACCCCGTTCATCAGGGCGCCGGACTGCGAGACAAAGGCGATCCGCCCCGGCAGCGCGCCGCTGTGGGCGACGCTGGCGTTCAGGCCGAGGGCGGGCGACAGCAGGCCGGCGCTATTCGCCCCGAGGATGCGCAGCAAATACGGATGGGCGGCGTCGAGCATCGCCTGCTTCACCGAGCGGCCGCGCTCGTCGCGCGCTTCGGCCAGCCCGGCGCTGAGCACGATGGCGGCGCGCGTGCCCTGTTCGCCGAGCTGGCGGATGATCGCCGGGACGGTGGCGGCCGGGGTACAGATGATGGCAAGGTCGGGCGCGGCCGGCAGGTCGGCCACGCTCGCGTACACCGGCTGGCCGTTCAGTTCCGTGTACTTCGGATTGACCGGATACACCGGGCCCTTGAAGCCGCCCGCCGCCAGGTTGGCCAGCAGCGTGGCGCCGAGGCTGCCCGGCCGCTCCGAAGCGCCGATCAGCGCCACCGAGCGCGGCGCGAACAGGCTGTGCAGGTTGCGGGTGCTCATGCGGCGCCGTCCTCGCGCTTGGGCAGGGACAGGGGCAGCGGGGCAAGCGTGCCCGGCGAAACCGGCGAATTGGCTAGACTGGGCTTCACCACCAACTTGATCTCCTCATCGCAGCAACATCCATGTCCGATAACAAGAACACCGCACCCGCCACCGACAGCCGCAAGGTCATCTACGCCGCCATCGTCGCCAACCTCGGCATCGCCGCCGCCAAGTTCACGGTCGCCGCCGTCACCGGCAGCGCCGCCATGCTGGCCGAGGGCATCCACTCGGCGGTCGACACCGGCAACGAACTCCTGCTGCTGGTCGGCGAAAAGATCGCCGGCCGCAAGCCCGACGCGCGCCACCCCTTCGGCTACGGCAAGGCCGTGTATTTCTGGGCCCTGATCGTGGCCCTGTCGGTGTTCACGCTGGGCGGCGGGCTGTCGATCTACCACGGCATTCACAGCCTGCGGGAACCGGCGCCGCTGGAAGACCCGTTCTGGAACTACGTCGTGCTCGGCGTCGCCTTCCTGTTCGAAGGATACAGCTGGAACGTTTCGCGGCGCGCACTGAACAGCAACCGCCTGCCCGGCGCCACGCTCTGGCAAACCGTCAAGGCCAGCAAGGACGCCTCGGTGTTCACCGTCTTCATCGAGGACAGCGCGGCCCTGCTCGGGATCCTGGTGGCGGCCGCCGGCATCGCGCTCGGCCACCTGCTGGACAATCCCTACATCGACCCGGCCGCCTCGATCGTGATCGGCCTGCTGCTGGTGGGCGCGGCCTGGACCCTGGCGCGCGAGACCGGCGGCCTGCTGGTGGGCGAAAGCGTGGGCGTGGAGCAGACCGGCCGCCTGAAGGAGATCTTCCGCGCCGACCCGGCCCTGGAAACCGTGAGCCAGCTGATGACCATGCAGCTCGGGCCCGATGACGTGCTATTGACGGCCGCCGTGCGCTTCAAGCGCGGCATGCGCATCGACGAAGTGGACCTGGCCATTGCCCGCCTGGAGCAGGCGGTGCGCGAGTTCGACCCGGCGATCCGGCGCGTTTATTTCGAGGCGGCGGCGCTGCGCTCGGCCAGCCGGTAGCGGCGCTCGGGCAAGACGCGCAACAGCGACGATTGCGCCAGCAGCGCGGCCATCAGCTCGTCCACCAGCAGCATCACCTCGTGCTGGTGGAAGGCGGCCAGCGCCGGCAGTTGCGGCACGCCGGCCTGCAGCGCATGGGCCTGGACCAGGCTGGCCACCGGCACCGCGGCCAGGGCGCCGCCGGCGGGCAACTGGCCGCTCACGAAACGCATGCGGTACTGGCGGTCGACCAGCATGGTGCCGGCCAGGAAGCGCTCGATGCCCATGTCGAACAGCACATGCTTCACCACCTCGGCGGCGCGGTCGGCAAGCTCGCGCCGGTTCTTGCGGCGACGCGGTATCAAAAGCTGGGCGATCCAGGCCATCCCTGTGGTCCTTTATTTATCAGTTATTAACCAACAAGCAACATGTTATCAGCGTGTATTGATGCTGACAATCGGCAACTGTGATGAGAAAGGCGCAATCGCGGCCGGCCGTCGTATCGATGAGACAGCGTGCTAGAATATTCGCGTGAACTCCCTCTTGCGCACCGTGATCGTCTGGCTGGTCTTGCTGGCAGTCCCCTTCCAGGGGTTTGCCGCGGCGGCCATGCTCGGCTGCGCGGGTGGGCACCTGCCGGCGCCTGTTGTGACGACCGTGGCTACGCCCGCGGCCGACCTGCATGCCCAGCACGCCATGCATGCGATGCACGCCATGGACGATGGCGCCAGCCACGCTGCGGCCACTGCCCACGATGGCGGCGACGGCCACGGCATGCAGCACCACGGCAGCGCCAAGTGCGGCGCCTGCGCGGCCTGTTCGATCGGCGCCGCCATGGCGCCCGCACCGGCCCTGGCCCTGGCGGTGCACGCGCCGCCGCTGCTGGCCGTACCCTTCGCCGCCGGCCACGTGCCTTCGGTCGACCTCGCCCTGCCCGAACGACCCCCTCGCCTCTCCCTCGCCTGACTGCCCGTCCGCCGCGCCCCCTGACGCGCGGCCCTGTCGTTTGCAACCAGAGAGGTTTCCATGAGACTCATCGTCCCGCTTTGCCGCGCGGCCTTGCCCTGCCTGCTCGCCGGCGCGGTCTACGCCGCACCCCTGCCAGCCGCCGTGACGCCCGATACGCCCGATGCGCCGGTGCCGCCCACGCGCTACCAGCCGAGCAGCGCCTACCGCCCGCTCGCCCCCGAACCCACCACGCCCGACCAGGCCTGGAAGGAACAGAACCGCATCGTCGCCGCCGGCGCCCGCGCGCATGCAGGCCATGCGCACGCAGGCCACGCGGCGCCCGCCGCCGCCGATCCGCACGCCGGCCACGCCATGCCGGCCACGGCGTCCGATCCCCATGCCGGCCATGGCATGCCAGCCACTGCGCCAGATCCCCATGCCGGCCACGCCATGCCAGCCACCGAGCCCGATCCCCATGCCGGCCACGCCCAGCACGGCCAGCATTCGGCCCCGCCCGCAGCACCGCCCGCCGCCGTGCCCGCCCACCAGCACGAGGGCCATCACTGATGCCCGCCTTCCTCACCCGCGCCGCGCTGGCCGGCGCCGTGGCGCTGCTGGCCGGCTGCACGGCGGTCGATCCTGGCGCCGGCTTCGCCCAGGTCGCCGCCGGCGCACGCGAGCGCACCGGCGCCGAACCCCGGCTGCTGCGCAGCGAAGCCGACGAGCGCGCCGTGCGCGACACCGTGCGCGCCCTGCTGGCCCAGCCCCTCAACCAGGACGCGGCGCTGCGCATCGCCCTCGTCAACCACCCCGGCCTGCAGGCCAGCTACTGGGAGCTCGGCGTCGCCCAGGCCGACCTGGCCCAGGCCGCGCGCCTGCAAAATCCCGGCTTCGGCTTCAAGCGCACGTCCGGCGGCGGCACCGTCGAGATCGAGCGCTCGCTTACCCTGAACCTGGCGCAGGCGCTGACCCTGCCGCTGGCACGGCGCCTGGAAAGCGCGCGCTTCGAAGCGGCCCGGCTGGGCGTGCTGGCCGCCATCGAGCGCCATGCCGCCGACACGCGGCGCGCCTGGGTCGAGGCGGTGGCCGCGCGCCAGGGCCTGGACTACGCGCGCCGCGTGAACGCCGCCGCCGAAGCCAGCGCCGAACTCACCGGGCGCATGGCGCGCTCCGGCAATGCCAGCGCCCTCGACCGCGCGCGCGAGCAGGCCTTCCACGCCGAAGCCGCCGCCGGTGTGATGCGCGCCGAGCAGCAGGTGGTTGCCAGCCGCGAGCGCCTGGCGCGCCTGCTCGGCCTGTGGGGCAAGCAAACGGCCTTTACTTTACCCGCGCACCTGCCCGCATTGCCCGCCGCGCCGCTCGACCTGGCCGACGCCGAGCGCCTGGCCCTGGCGCGCCGCACCGACGTCCAGGCCGCGCGCCAGGCGGCGGCCAGCACCGCCGCCACGCTCGGCTTGAGCCGCACCACCCGCTTCGTCAACGTGCTCGAACTGGGCCTCGAGCGCAAGAACGAAAGCGGCGAGCCGCGCGCCCACGGCTACGAGGTCGCGCTGGAACTGCCGCTGTTCGACTGGGGCGGCGCCCGCGTGGCGCGTGCCGAGGCGCTGTACATGCAGTCGCTGCGGCGCGTCGCCGAGACGGCGGTGAATGCACGCAGCGAAGCGCGCGAACATTACCTGGCCTACCGCAGCGCCTGGGACCTGGCGCGCCACTACCGCGACCAAATCCTCCCGCTGCGCAAGAAGATCTCGGCCGAAGTCCTGCTGCGCTACAACGGCATGCTGGCCAGCCCCTTCGAACTGCTGCTCGACGCGCGCGAGCAGGCCGGCGCCGTCCACGCCGCCATCGAGGCGCAAAAGGAATTCTGGCTACAGGACGCCGCGCTGCAACTGGCCCTGGGCGGCCCGGCGCCGTCGGCCACCATCAACCAACAAGAGGAACACGCACCATGACCACCCGCAGAGCCTTCCTCGGCGGCGCCACCAGCCTGGTCGGCGCGGCCGCCGTCACCCGCGCCGGCGCAGCCAGCCTGCCCGAAGCACCTGTCCACGCATCCGGCGCCACCGCCGCCCCGCTGCTCCCGCCGAACGGCCGCCCCTACCATCCTGTCGTCACCCTGAACGGCTGGTCCCTGCCCTGGCGCATGAAGGACGGCGTCAAGGAATTCCACCTGGTGGCCGAACCCGTGGTGCGCGAGCTCGCGCCCGGCATGCAGGCCAATTTGTGGGGCTACAATGGCCAGAGCCCGGGCCCCACCATCGAGGTGGTCGAGGGCGACCGCGTGCGCATTTTTGTCACCAACAAGCTGCCCGAGCACACCAGCGTGCACTGGCACGGCCAGATCCTGCCCTGCGGGATGGACGGCGTCACGGGCCTCACCCAGCCCGGCATCGCGCCCGGTAAAACCTTCGTCTACGAATTCGTGGCGCGCCATGCCGGCACCTTCATGTACCACCCGCATGCCGACGAGATGCAGCAGATGGCGATGGGGATGATGGGCTTCTGGGTCACCCACCCGAAGGACCCGCGCCAGCACGCGGTCGAGCGCGACTACGTGATGCTGCTCGGCGCCTACGACATCGAGCCGGGCAGCTACACGCCGCGCACCAACACCATGCTCGACTTTAATTTGTGGACGATGAACAGCCGCGTCTTCCCCGGCGTCGACCCGATGGTGGCGCGCCTGGGCGACCGGGTGCGCATCCGCGTCGGCAACCTCACCATGACGAATCACCCGATCCACCTGCACGGGCACCGCTTCGAGGTCAGCGGCACCGATGGCGGCTGGGTGCGGCCCGAGGCGCGCTGGCCGGAAGTGAGCGTGGACGTGGCCGTGGGCCAGATGCGCGCGATCGAGTTCGTGGCCGACAATCCGGGCGACTGGGCCTTCCACTGCCACAAGTCGCACCACACCATGAATGCCATGGGCCACCAGGTGCCGAACCTGATCGGCGTCGACCACCGCGGCGTGGCCGAGAAGATCAACGACCTGGTCCCCGGCTACATGGTCATGGGCGACAAGGGCGGCGCGATGGGCGACATGCGCATGCCGCTGCCCGAGAACACCCTGCCGATGATGGACGGGCGCGGACCCTTCGGCAACCTGGAGATGGGCGGCATGTTCACGGTGCTGAAGATCCGCGAAGGCCTGGCGCGGGATGACTACCGCGACCCGGGCTGGTACAAGCACCCGGCCGGCACGGTGGCGCGCGAATGGAGCGGCGCGTTGCCGGCGCCGGTGCAGGCGCCGGGCACAACGGCAACGCCTGCGAACGGCGCGGCCTCGGCGCGCAAGCCCCAGACCCACCGGCACTGAGCCCGGATCATGGCGTTCGCTATGCGCCATGATTTGAACGAAGGGCGCGGATGCCCCACAATCAGGCGTTGCCATCCGATCCCTTCATCCACATGCTTCTGCTTCGCACCAGCCTGTTCCTCGCCGCCCTGGGCGGCATCGTCGCCGCCCCCGTCCATGCCGCACGCGTGCAGGAAGTACGCATGCAGGACCTGCCCGCCTTCCTGGCAAGGAACGACACCGTCGTCGTCCAGTTCACCTCGCCCGACCCCAAGTGCCGCTACTGCATCGGCGCCGACAAGGCCTTCGATGCCGCCGTCGCGCCGGCACGCGACGCCAAGGTCAAGTATGTGCGCGTGCAGTGGCCGGTGTGGCACAAATTCCCCGACTTCGGCAAGCTCACCAAGCCGATCGGCCTGCCCGAGCAGATGGTCTTCCGCCGTGGCACGGCGATCGGAACGGTCAGCGGCAGGCTGCACGGCGACAGCGACCTGCTTGCCAAGGTGGCGCAGATCCAGGCCAACCCGAAGCACCCGGACGATTTCTACCGCGAGGAACAGCCCACCGTACCAGCGGCCGCGGCACCCACGGCGCCGGCGACACCGATGTCGGCCGAGGAACTGCGCCTGACCCGCCTGCTGGCGCGCAAGGACCTGCTGGCCGGTATCGCCAGCTATTGCGGCCGCCTGCCGGGCAGCGGCGCCTCCCTGCAACAGGCGCTCGACGCCTGGACGGCCAAGCACAAGACCGAACTCGATCGCGCCAGCCTGGTGATGCTCAGCCGCTCCAGCCGCGAGGATGCGGCCGCCACGAGCGCCATCGTCAAATCGGAAACCGACACGCTGTCGGCCTGGACGCGCAGCCTGGGCATTCCCGCGGACCGCAACGCCGCCTTGGAAGGCTGCGAGAAGATCGCGCGCGGCTTCGCGGCGATGCCGCCGCTGGCGGCCCGCTAAGCGCCTATCCGAATAGCCCCGGGTCGCTGCCGGCGCCAACCGGCGCCTACATGCTGCCTTTCGCCCGGTTGATCTCCGAGGTAAGCGCGCGGATGTTACGCTCGTGCTCGAGCGTGGTTTCCTGCAGGCGCTTGAGCTGCTCGGGGTCGAGCTTTGCGCGCAGCCCGGCATTGCTGAGGACGCGCACCTTCTGTTCCAGCGCGCTGTTCTCGGCCTGCATTTCCTGCTGCAGGATGGCCAGGCGGTCGCGGTCGCGCGCGCCCTGTTCGCCGGCGCCGATCTGGAAGGCGGCCGGCCGCGCCTGCGCCGCCTGCGCCGTGCGGCTGGGCGCTTGCACAGCGGGAGCCGGGCTGGCGTCGGCGCCGGCCGGCGCCGCCACCGACGGCGCCGCCGCACGCCGCCCCTGGATCACCTCGACGCCCTGGGCGTTGATGTAGCGTTCGGCGTCGCTCGACTGCGCGTGGACGGCGGGCGCGGCCAGGGCCAGGCAGGCCGCCAGTGCCAGCGGCAGCCGCTTCAGGATGGTGTCGGAGGATGGGTTCATGTCGGTATGCCGTTTCAGTGTCACAGGTACTTGACGTTGGTCCAGGCGCGCCGGATCTGCTCCGACAGGCTGCTCATCTTGCCGCGCACGGTGTACACGCTGAAGGCCACCGGAAACTTGCCCGGCGCCTGGCCAACGAAGACCAGCACGTCGACCACGGTGCCGTCGGCCTTGCCTTCGAAGCTGCCTTCGTATCCGTCCAGCACGCCATAGTGGGCTTCGCGGATCGGAATACCGTAGCTCCAGTCGACGCTCAGTCCGAAATTCTGGCTGGCGCGCCGGATGGCTGCCGACGCGGTATCGCGCAGGTCGCCGGCTGCTACTTTCTCCTTCTGGAAGCTCATATAGGTCATCACGGTGGGCGGGTGATAGCTTTGCGGACTCTCGGCGACAAAGGTCGGCCGCCCGGTTGCATGCGACAGCTGCGCCTCCCAGGGCGGCTGGTTCTCGACCCACAGTTCCAGCCCGAGCTCCTTGATGCGGTAGACCTGCATGTGACGCAGGGCAGGCTTGGCTGCGGGGCCGCGCGCTTGCCGGTCAGGCTGGCGCGGCTCGAACCCGGCCGCCGGATTGGCGAGCGCGGCCGACACGACCAGGCCGAGCCCCCCGGCGCATGCCAGCAGGCGCGCCCGCCGGCGCGACGCCGGCATCATTGTCCACCTCCGCCGCCTACCAGTGCGCCACCCAGTCCGAGCACGGTCAGTACGATGACCGCGGCGACGCCGTACCAGCGCCGGCTGCGTGCAAAGGCCAACCTCCAGTCGAACCGGCTGCCCAGCAGGCAGGCGATCCAGACAAGCAGGTAGCTGACGAGGGCTCGTCCGATCAGATTTCCGATGACATAGCTGAACGACATGCGCTTTCCTTGTTTATTGACTGTCGAAGAGTGTCCACTCGCCCTCACGGCGCACCATCAGCTGGGTCGACAGGCGGTGCTGGTCCTGGTGCTCGTCGAAGAAGGCGCGCGCCTGTTCGCGCACGGCCGCCAGTGCGGCTGGGTTGGCGCTGTCGCATACCAGGATGCGGTCGCGGCGTGGCGCAACGGCCACGATCTCTCCCCGGAACCTCGGCGCCATCTCGTCCCATACGGTGTCGACAAGAAGCAGCGCCGCCTCCATGCCCTTGCCGGTGACAGCCAGGCCGCAGCCATCCTTGGCAAAGAACTGCGGCTGCGGCATGGCGCGCGCAAGGTTGGTGCGCGCCAGCTGCGGCAGCCCGGCTTGCGGCACGCCGGCCTGCGCCAGCAGTTGCGGCGTTGCCATCATGACGCTGTCGGGCAGGTCGAAGGCGTAAGTAACGATCAGCTCACCGCACAGCGGGCTGTGCGCGGGCTGCTGGCCGGGTGGCACACCGGCAGCCTGCAAGGCTTTCAAAAAATCGTGGTGCTTGATGCGCGCTTGCAGCTGCTCCGCGCGCAGCGGTGGCGCCGCAGGCGCGGCGGGTACGTTTTTCCTGAACAAATCAAACATCGAGGCTCCTGAGGGATCAATCGCGATACACGTCGGCCGGCGCCCGTGCGTTCAGGCGCAACTGGGCACTCAGCTCGAGGAATTCGGCGAGGTAGTCGGCCTTGACCACGACCGCATGCCAGGCATCGTCTAAGTTGTCGAGGTCTGCCAGGCGATAGCCGCGTGTCTCCAGCCATGCAGCAAAGGCCAGCAGGGTCGCCGTGCACCGGGCCGGGCCGAAGGGCGGCCCCGCCGGGCCGTCGAACGCCCCCAGGTTGCGGTCTTCCGCCAGCCGCCCGGCCTGGATCGCCAGGGTCTCGTCATCCTTGATATCGGCGTGGATCGCCTGGCTGACGTCGGACAGCGCTGCCATCAGGCCGTCGATGTCGTCGAACTTGCGCGGCTTGCCGATCGCCTCCAGCACGGATTCGATGGCGTCGACCTGGCCGTCGCAGACCAGTTCCACCCAGCGGGCCGCGGCCTTGCGCCTCGACTTGGCGAGGTCGGCCTTTTGCGGCGGCGGCGGCGCAGCCACCGGTACGCCGGCGCCGGCGCCTTCGGCCCGCCATGCGTCGCGCGCGTGGCGCACATGGGCGCGGTAATGTTCGACCAGGTCGCGCGGATAGTAAGGATGATCGCTGAAAGCGCTGTCGTCGATGTCGTAGGCACATACGGCCAGAGCGACCTCGAATGCGAAATCACAGAACAGGCGGTCTTTTCCGGGTGCGGTATCGAGGTCCGGCTTCCAGCCCCAGGGACGCATGATGCGGCACCAGTTCTTCATGTGTGCCGCCAGCGCCTCGGCACGCGAGTGCGCAGGCAGGGCAAGCACCCGCAGCAGCGGATCGCTCCAGACGCTCGAATACTTCTCGACGCGGTATTTCTTCGCCAGTGAGTAACCCGGCACGAAGGACTTGATGAGGACATCCATCAGATAGGACCGGTCCTGCGCCCTGGGCGACAGCAGCTTCAGGAAACGCTCCGCATACCCGGCATCGCTTACCAGCAGCAAGGCCAATCCCGCAAAACCCACGCTGGGCCGCCAGACGCCATCGAGCGCGTACAGATCGCGGTAATCGTCCTCGCCGCTGGCGCGGGCCGCTTCGGTCACCGACACCATCAGCTCCGTCCGGTCGACGAGTTCGCGGCGAATCGCGTCGAGCATGTGCCCTGCACCGTACTGGTGGATCACCAGGTCCTTGGAGGTGACGACATACTGCGATTTCATGGCCAGCCCATGCGCCACCGAGCTGGGGGGCGTTGTCGCGATCACCTCCTCGCGCCTGGCGTTGGAGGCAAAAAACTCCGCGTAGCGGCCGGCATTGCCGGCCGGGTCACGCATCGCATCCTGTGCATTTACGGATTCCATTTCTTGTTCGATACCTTTACCTGGTTTGTCTGCGTTTCGGTGATCTCGTGGTAGGTCGTGCCATTCTGGTCGGTTTGCGCATAAACGCGTTTCGCGGTGTTCTTGCCCAACGCGTCTTCGATCTTCTTGCGCTCGATCGGGTCCGGAACGATATCGGCAAGGCGATCGCGAATCCACTTGTCGCTCATCTGCCGCGTCCTGTCCGTCATCAGGCAAAGCTTCTCGACGCAACCGTCGGGGTCCGCTTTTTTGGTTCCGCCTGTTGCCTTCGACTCAATGATGACATAATTTCCATTCCGGTCCTTATAGATGCCGTCGATCCCGGTCTGCCCATTCCAGGCCTTGTAAGCCTGCTCCGGCGTCATCCCGAATGGATCGAAGGATTTTCCGACCGGCGTATACCCCTTGGCCGTCAGCTCGGCGAATACCTCGAGTTCGCCGCGGAATCCGCGTTCGTGCTTTTCGAGCTTGTTCCACGCTTTCGTGTACAGGTCGATGCTGCAGCCTGCGTTATGCACCCAGATCTGGCGCGCACCTGCAAAATAGCTCGGCGTATGCTGGACGCTGAAGTTATAGACGCGAACCGGCTCCTTGACGGCATCGTTGGCGATGACCATCGTATCGCCCTGCTCGCTGGCGATGATGTCGCCAGGTACGACATCTCCCGCTTCCGTCCAGCCCTTCCCTTGCAGCCAAAGGGGGTGTTCGTCGGTCAGCTTGAACAGCTCGGTTTCCGTGGCAAGGCGACGATAGCTTGGCGCGATCCGGCCAAACACATCGGTAACGCTTTGGGAACGGTCGGCGAAACTGCTTTCATTCCTCGACCTGACCTGTTGTCCGACCGCGATCGTCTCGACCGGCACGGCGCCATCCGCAGTCAGGATCAGGGTGCCGGCAACGAAGCTGGCACAGCCGTATTCCCTGCGCAATGCCTTCGCCGCATCCCCGAGCTTGCCCGAGAATTTTGTTAATTTGGTCGCGAGTTTCAGTCCGAACGCCGGACTGACGTAGGAACCGATCACTTCGCCAAGGTCGTAGGCACCGCATTGCGTCGCACGGGTAAAGGTATCGATGGCTTCCTGGCCGATCATCTGGCCCAGCGCCGCCATCGTGCCCTTCGGGTCGTTGTAGAACGCCTTCCCGAGTTCGACCAGTCCCGATATGATTTCGCCGGGGTTGGTCACCATGTGCCAGAGGTCGGAAATCTGTCCTGCGAGGCCGGCCATCACGCCGCGCACGAATTCGTAGCCATACGTGACGCTGCTCTTTACGCCGTCCCACAACGATCCCCAGAAGTTCTTGTGCGTACTCTTGGCACCGACACTATCCTCGGACGGCGCGAGTTTCCCTCCCCGGCAGATCTCGTCCTTGAACTTGCAGTTGTGCTTCTTGGCATACGCTTCCCTGGCCTCCTTGGTCAGGCAGGTGTTGGTGTCCGGCTGGCAGATGAGCTGAAGCCCCCCGCCCGGCGGGAGCGAAATGCCTCCTCCCCCGGGCGGGTAGGAAATGCCGCCGCCCGGCGGGTTGCCCGGGATACCGGGAATTTGCCCCAGCGCGCCGCCCAGCGGCGCCAGGCACAGCATCAGCGAAACGATCAACAGCAGCAGGCGCTTGCCGAGGCTGGCGCCGGGTTGGCCTAGCATGTGGGTTCTCCTGGTTGTTCTGGCTCCCCGGGGCCGCCGGGTTCGCCGGGTCCGCCCGGCTCGCCGGGTTCCTCGGGCACGGGTGGGGTTTCGGTATCGGGCGGCGTGCTGCCGCCGCCGTTCAGGTTCGCTTCGAAGAAAGGCGACTGCATGCGCAGGATGGCCTCGCTGCGCACCGCCACCCGGCGCCCCGGCGCCGTGCCGCAGGGCGCGGTCGGCGGCGGTGCGGCGCCGATGCCGAAGGGGTTCCGCATGCCGGCGCCGGTCGTGGCCGGCGCGGCGGCCAGCGCCGCCGGCAGCATGCGGTCGATCAGCGGCACGATCAGGCGCATGCAATAGGTCACGCGCACGTGCAGCAGGTTGGCGTCCTGCACCGACAGCTGCGACTGGGCGCCGGCGGCCGTGCTGCGGTAATGCAGGGTGTCGTCCGGCAGCTCGCGCCCGTTCACGCCGTCGAGCCGGTTGCGGCCGAAATCGGCGAGCGCGGCGCCGGTCGGGTTCAGCACCTCGATGCGGGTGATGGTTGGCAGGTTGACGTCGATCATGGCGTCGCCTACGGCTTCGGCATAGCCGGCCGGGCTGGCCTCGTGCGCGAACAGCGGCGCCAGCCCGCGCGCCAGGGCATTGCGCATCGCGCCGTGGTCGCCGTTGTGCAGCGCGCCGGCGCGCGCCGCCAGCATGGTCGCGTGGTTCAGCGTGGCGCGCGTCTGGTACATCAGGCCGGCCTGGATGATGCCGAACACCAGCAGCATCAGCACCGGCAGCACCACCAGCAGCTCGGCGGTCGATTGGCCCCCTGCCCTGCGCGCTGTCATGGCGCCGCCACCCGGATGGTGACGCCGGGCGCGATGCCGCAGCGCGCCGCCTCGCCCGCGGCGAGCTCCAGCACGCTGGCCGCGCGCAGGTGGCCGCGCATGCGCCGCGGCGCCACTTGCGGCGCCACCTTCAGCACCAGGCCGTCGCGGCGCAGGAAGACCACGTCGATGGCGTAGCCCATGCCGAGCGTGTGCACCATGTTGCAGGGGCTGATGAACAGCGCCTGGTTGGGCCGCAGCGGCGGGCGCGCCAGCAGGCCGCGCATGCGCGCCAGCGGCGTGGTGGCCAGCATCACCTGGAAGCGGTGGCGCCGCGCGGCGGCGTCGAATTCGATGGGAATGGCGTTCAGCATGGTCGTGTCAGGGTCTTCAGAACTTCACGCCCGAGGACAGGAACTTCATCGCGATCGGGAACATCAGCACCAGGAAGGTGACCGGGAAAATGAAGGCCACCAGCGGGAAGATCAGCTTCACCGGCGCTTCCATCGCCAGTTTCTCGGCGATCTGGAAGCGCTCGACGCGGCGCTGCTCGGCCTGGCCACGGAAGGTGGCGCCCAGGCTGGCGCCCATGCGCTCGGCCTGGATCACGGCGCCGATGAAGCTCGACACCTGGGGAATGCGTACCCGCGCATCCATGCGGCGCAGCGCCTCGGCACGCGTCAGGCCCGAGCGCAAGTCGCGCAGCACGTAGGCGAATTCGTTCTTCAGCGGGCCGGACGGGCCTTTCGCCACGGCCTGGGAAATCGCGCCCGCCATGTTCAGGCCCGCCTCGACCGACATGGTGAGGAAATCGAGGTAGGTCGGCAGCGCCTTGACGATCAGCTTCTGGCGCCGCTTCAGGGTCTCCTTCAGCCACAGGCGCGGATACACGAAGCCGACGCCGGCCACGGCGGCGACGATGAAGCCGCTGAACAGATCGGCGGCCGACAGCACCAGCGCCGCCAGGCCGGAGAACAGGCTCAGGCTGACCACGCAGAGGGCGATGAACTGGGTCGGGCTCATCAGATACAGCATGCCGGCCAGGCGCAGCGTTTCGCTGGGGCCGGCCAGCAGCATCTGCGGAATGAAGCGGCACAGGTGGTAGTCGACGAAGCGCACCAGGGGCCAGAGCAGGCGCAGCGGCCGTGGCAGCGGGTCGAGGTAGGCGCGGTCTTCCAGCGGCACCTCTTCCTTCATGCGCAGGGCGCCGTAGACCACGGCTGCCGCGAACAGCACGAAGGCGATGCCGACCAGCAGGGCGATGACGAATTGATCCATGGCGGCAGTCTCCTCAGACGTCGATGGTGGTGATCTTGCGGATGAAGTGGTAGCCGATCGCGATGGTGACCACCATCACCGCCAGCGTCACCCAGCCGTACCAGGCGTGGAACAGGGGCGCCATCGCCTCCGGCTCCATCAGGTTCAACACGAAGATCAGCAGCAGCGGCAGGCAGGCCATGACCATGCCCTGCATCTTGCCCTGGGCCGTCAGGCTGCGGATCTTGCCTTCCATTTGCAGCTTGGCGCGGATGGTCTTGGCGATCGATTCCATGGTTTCGGCCAGGTTGGCGCCGACCTCGCGCGAGAGCGCCATGCCCGAGGTGACCAGGGCCAGGTCGGGCAGCGGCACCCGCTTTTCCATCGATTCGAGCGCCACCGCGAAGTCCACGCCCAGGCGCATCTCGCGCAGCAGCAGCGCGAACTCCTGCGAGATCGGCGGCTTGCCTTCGCTGGCCACGCTGTCGAGCGCGATCGGCAGGCTGGCGCCGGCGCGCAGGGCGCCGGTGATCATCATCAGGGCGTCGGGCAGCTGCTGCTCGAACTGCAGCAGGCGGCGCCGGGCGATGTAGCGCACCACGAAGCGCGGCGCGACAAAGGCCAGCACCACGCACATCAGCACCAGCACCACGTTCCCGGTCAGGACCCAGGCCACCACCGGCAGCAGGATCAGGGCCGCCAGGTTGATCGCCATGATGCGGTTGGCGTCGGTGAAGATGAACATGCCCTCGAGGTCGGCCTTGGACTGGGCCGCGGTCTCGTTCTGGCGCGCGCCGAACCAGCGGCTGCCGAAATACAGGGCCAGCCAGGCCAGGGCCAGCATGGCGGCGAAGATGGCGAGGACGATGTAGGCGCTGTCGTCCATGTCAGTGCACCCGCTTGATCGGCGCGGCGTCGCGCTGGAAGATGGAAACGTCGACCGGCACCCCGCGCCGCATCAGGTCCTGGTAGAAGTCGGGAATGTGCCCGGTCGGCACGAAGCGCCCGCGCACCTTGCCCTCGGCGTCGAAGCCGTCCTGCTCGAACTGGAAGATGTCCTGCACCGTGATCAGGTTGCCCTCGATGCCGGTGACCTCGGTGATGTAGGTGACTTTCCGCGTGCCGCAGGAAAAGCGGGTCTGCTGGACGATCAAATTGACCGCCGAGGCCACCTGCTCGCGGATCGCCTGCATCGGGATGTCGAGGCCGCTCATCAGGGTCATCACCTCCAGGCGCGAGAGGCAGTCGCGCGGGCTGTTGGCGTGGGCCGTGGTCAGCGAGCCGTCGTGGCCGGTGTTCATGGCCTGCAGCATGTCGAGCGCCTCGCCGCCGCGGCACTCGCCGACGATGATGCGGTCGGGGCGCATGCGCAGGCAGTTCTTGACCAGGTCGCGGATGCCCACCGCGCCGCGCCCCTCGATATTCGCCGGGCGCGCTTCCAGCGACACCAGGTTGGGCTGGTTCAGCTGCAGCTCGGCCGCGTCTTCCACGGTGACGATGCGCTCGTCGTCGGGGATGAAGTTGGACAGCACGTTCAGCAGCGTGGTCTTGCCCGAGCCGGTGCCGCCCGAGACCACGATGTTGGCGCGCAGCGCCACCGCCACCTGCAAAAAGGCGATCATCTCGGGGCTGATCGCGCCGAAGCGCACCAGGTCCTGGGCCACCAGCTTCTTCTTGGCGAATTTCCGGATCGTGATGCTCGGGCCCTTGATCGCCAGCGGCGGGATGATGGCGTTCACGCGCGAGCCGTCCTTCAGGCGGGCGTCGACCATCGGCGAACTTTCGTCGATGCGCCGTCCCAGCGGCGAGACGATGCGCTCGATCGCCGCCACCACCGCGGCATCGTTCGAGAACGAGATGTCCGAGCGCGTCAGGCGCCCTTCGCGCTCGACGAAGACGTCGTTATGGCGATTCACCATGATCTCGGTCACCCTGTCGTCGGCCAGCAGCGATTCGAGCGGGCCGAGGCCCACCACCTCGTTCAGCACCACGTCGCGCAGGGCCTCGCGCTGCTCGCGCATCGACTCGAAGGCGCTGTCGGTGTCGATCAGTTCCTCGATCAGCTTCTGCACCGTGGTGCGCAGCTCGGCGTCGGCCATGCGCGCCACGTTCACGCGGCGCAGGTCCATGGCGGCGATCAGCGTGCGGTGCAGCTGGCCGCGCATGGCGATGCCCTCGGGACGCTCGAGCGGGTTGTCGCTTTCGGCCTGGCGCGCCGTCTCGTCGCTGTGGGCGACGCTGGCCGGGGCCAGCACGGCCACCTTCGGCGGCGCGAAATGGGCGCGCGCCTCCTCGGTGGCATGGGCCATGATCTTGTAGTCGGCCAGCTCGATGGTGTCGTTGCTGGCCAGCGGCCCGTATTCGTTGACGTCCTTGCCGTTCACCTTGACCGGCGCCATGCCGCCGCAGTCGCGCAGGAACAGGCCTTCTTCGTTCAGCGTGAACTCGAGCTGGCGGCGGCCGACGCGCCAGCCCTGCAGCGCGACCAGGCTGGTGCTGTCGCGGCCGAGGAAGCATTTCAGGCCGGTGCTGGTTTCCTCGGCCACCAGCTGGGCGCGGCGAAATACCTGGATGCGTATCATGGTCTCATTGTCCGTAGTAGCCTGCATCGGCCGGTGCGCCGTTCGGCGAACCCGTGCCCGAACCGGCAGACTTGCCGTCCGGTCCCAGCGAGGCCGGCGCGAAGTCCTTCTTCTCCATCTCGCTTGCCTTGTCCTCGAATTCCTTCTTGTTGGCCGCGCCGCGCGCGCGCAGCTCCGCGGCCAGGCCGTCGCCCGGCGCAATGATCTCGGGCTCGAGCAGCACCACCATCTCGGTGCGGTTGTTGCGGAAGTCGTCGGAGCGGAACAGGCGGCCCAGGATGGGCACGCGGCTGATGCCGGGCACGCGGTCGACGGCGTTCGCCATTTCGCTGTTCACCAGGCCCGACAGCGCCACCATCTCGCCTTCCTTGATGCTCACTTCGGTGCCGGTGCTGCGCGTCAGGAAGCCGGGGATGCCGTTCACGGTGACCGCCGGGTCGATCTGCGACAGCTCGGTCGAGATCTTGGCGGTGATCACGCCGTCGGCGTCGATCTGCGGCTCGATCGAAAGGATGATCCCGTAGGGCTTGAACTCGACCGTGGTCGAGCCGAAGGCGCCGGCCAGCGGGATCGGCACTTCGCCGCCCACCTGCAGGCGCGCCTTGCCGCCGCTCTTGGCCGTCAGTTCGGGCGAGGCCAGCACGCGCACGTCGCCGTTCGAGACCCCGAGGTTCAGGCGCGAGGTGAGCGTGGCGGCCAGCCCGAGGAAGTGGCCGCCCTTGGCGCCGTTGCGCGTGATGAAGGGCGGCACGTCGACCAGCAAATTCTCGTCGTAGTTCGCCTGGCGCGGGTTCGAGTACACGCCCTTGTCGGTGGCGATGCCGATATAACCCGCGGTCGGGCCGTTGGCGCTCTTGGCCCAGTTGATGCCGATCGATTCGAGCAGCGAGCGCTTGACCTCGACGAAATGCAGGCGGAACAGCACCGAGCGGGTGAACGCGCTGCCCTGGTCCTCGGTCACGTTCAACACCACGCCGGGCACGTTGCGCAGGCCGTTCGACAGGCGCGCCAGGGCGTCGCGGTGGGCCATGCCCGACAGGACGATCTCGCTGCCCAGCTGCTCGACCTTCACGCCGTTCATGCCGCGCACCAGCAGGTCGACCTTGGCGCGCACCTCGCCCAGGTCCTTCGGCACCACCCGCACGCGGTAGGAATGCACGGCGCGGGCGGTCCAGACCAGCAGGGTCGTGGTGCCGACCTGCTCGGCGATCACGAGCAGGTTGTTGTCGACCGTGGTGGTCGAGAGGATGCTGCCGCTGCCGAGCGCCAGGCGCACGATCCTGGCGCCGATCGGCAGCATGGCGATGTCGCCGGCCGCGATGGTGAGCGGCTTGTCGGGATGGTGGACCAGCGCCGGCGCGGCGGCGCGCACGGCGCGTACCGGCGGGGTGCGCACGCCGGACTGGTCGGCGCTGGCGAACACGGGCAACAGGCAGGCGGCGGCGAGGATGGCAGTGGAATACAGCTTGGACATGTGATCGCTTTTCTGGTTGATGTGGTGTTAGAAGCTGCCGCCGCGCATCGACGGCACGGGCTGGTTGACGACCGGCGCCGGCGCAGGGGCCAAGGCCGGGACAGGAGCCGGCGCCGCCGCCGGCTGGACGCTGCGCAGCGCCTCGGACTGCAGGGCCTGGGCGGCCTGGTAGGCCTGCAGCTGCGAAGGCGGGATGCTCAGGCGCGAGACGATGTCGCCGCGCCCGCCGACGATGAACTCGATGCCGGCGTCGCGCCCGCGGCTGGCGGCCGGCATCAGGTCGCGCGCGCGGGTGGTGCGCAGGGCCAGGGCGTCGCGGTCGTGGCGCCCGCGCAGCACCACGCGGAAGCTCCCCATCTTCTGGCCCACCATCAGCTTGGCCGCCTCCTGCGGCCGTACCAGCAGGGTGATCGAGTCGAAGCTGTGCTCGCGCGTGCCCTCCACTTCGCCGGGCCGGGTCATCTGGGTCGGATCGAGCGCCGGGTTGCTGACGTCCTGGAACTCGCGGCCGGTGGCCAGCACCACCATGTCCTGCATGAACAGCGAGGCCTGCTCGAGCGCCTTGTCGTCCTGGCCGGGCATGCCGTCGCTGCCCTTCGGCGCGCGCGAGATCAGGAAGATGTCGACCCGGTGGTTCGGGCGCAGGGTCTGGGCGATCGAGTTCAGGTTGTCGATGTCGATCGTCATCGCGCGCGTGCCCTGGGGCAGGATCGCCGCGACGTCGTTCACTTCCGGCTGCTGCAAATCGGACATGCGCACCGGGCGCCCGCGCAGCACCGGGCGCGCCAGGCGCAGGCCCTGCATCGACGCGAAATCCTTGGCCAGCAGGGTGTCGGGATAGACCAGGTCGTCGTCGACCGGGCGCGAGACGAAGCGCTCGCCGTTCAGCGGCGTATTCGCGCCGGCGTCAGCGTTCGGCACCACCACGTTGATCTTCGGCGTGGTCTTGACGCGCGTGCTGGCGGCCAGTTCCTCGCGCATGGTCGCTTCGCGCTTTTGCAGGTAGTGGTAGGCGAGCAGCGCCACGCCGGCCGCGATGAGCGAGGCGAACAGCAGCAGCGCGAGCGGGCTGGTAAGACGGGCGGCAAGTTTCGAATTGATGGCCATGGCGGTCGGTTCAGGTAAGGAAAACGGTCACGGGTTCACACGCTGAGGGAAATCGCGTACGAGAAGGCGGTGTAGGCGTTGCGGATCGCCTCGAACAGGGCGTCCAGCGGCGAGGGGTCGAGCGCGGACATCACCAGCACCAGCACGCACAGCGCCAGCAAGATCGTGTATTCGGTCATGGCCTGTCCGGCCGCTCGGGAAGTACGCATCACAAGGCCTCCGAAATGGTCATCACGACCTGGGTGCGGCCTTCGGGCCACATCACCAGCTCGACCTGGTTGCGGCCGCGCTGGCCGGTGACCAGCAGCGACGCCTTGCCGCTGACCGGGTTGACGATCTTGTGCGAGCGCAGCGCCGACCAGTTCGCCTCGCCGAGCGCGCGCATGAAGAAGGCGTTCAGCTGGTCGAGCGGGCGGCTGGAACTAAGCGACACCACCAGGCCCTTGCGGCCGTCGTCGCTGCTGGCCACGCTCGAATTCACGGTGGCGTCGGGCGGCAGCGCGACGCCGAAGCTGCGCGGCGTCAGCGCCGGCGCCGTGCTCGGGGTGCTGTGCGCGAGGTAGCCGAACACGCCCTTGCGGTCGGCCAGCTGCAGCGTCACCAGGCAGGTGGCGCCCTGGGCCGCAACCGTGTCCCAGCCGGCGGTGCTGGCGCGGCGCACCTGGTGGCCGCCCTCTTTCCAGGCCTGCTCCACGCGGTCGATGACGGCGGCGGCCTTGCCCGGGCCCTGGACCTGGCTGATCGCCATCGCGCGCCCGCCGAGCACGATGCCGCTGCCGACGGCGATTGCCGACAGGCCGGGCGGCACGCCTTTCGGGCAGCCCTGGGCCGCGGCGGCGCGCATGCCGCCGCTCAGCAGTAAAGTCAGCAGCAGGCAGCGCCCGGCGAGGCGGATGGCAATCGATAGCGTCATGGTCAGGGCGTGCAGGTAGCGGCGATGCGGGTCAGGGTGACGCGGCTGCGGGTCTTGATCGGCACCTGGCCATCCATGCGCGCCAGCGCCTGCCGGACCAATGCCTTTTCCTCGGGCGTGCGGGCCTTGGCCAGGGCCGCGTCCAGCCCGGCATGGGCGCGCACGCGGTCGGCGTCCATTTCGCCCTGCATGCGCGGCAGTGCGGCCAGCGCCTTGGCTGCCTCGGCGCGCTCGCGCGCACTGCCGCCCTGGCGCGCGGCCAGCTCAAGCAGGGTGCGGGTGCCGCCCAGGTCGGGGCGGGTGCCGCTGGACATGTCGAGTTCCGTCACCGTTTCCCAGGTCCGCTCGCCGAGGCGGCGCATGGTCAAGGTCATCTTGCCGGTCGGGCAGGATGCGACCTGCACCAGGCCGGCGCCGCTGCGCGTGGTCGACAAGGTCTTGCAGACGCCGGCGGCCGTGGGCGGCAGCAAGACCGGCGGCCCGCTGCGGATGCAGTGGGTGAGCGGGCCGCTGCCCTTGCTGGCGCGGCCGCCGTCGCTCATCCCGGCCACCCGCGCCTGCGAGGACTGGTCGCCGCTGCGGCCATCGGTCTGGAAGTCGACGCTGAGCTCGTGCGGGCCAGCCTGTTGCCGCACCCGGGTGTCGTCGTCGACCCGGTACAGGCCGGGCGGAGGAAGTTCAAGCGGCGCCGGCGGCGCGGACGGCGCGGACTGCGCGGCGCCGGCGGCCAGCAGCGAAGCGCCGATGGCGCGGCGAACGAGGCTGCGGCCCATCAGCGCACCACCATTTCCACGCGCCGGTTGCGGGCGCGGCCATCTTCGGCGGCATTGCTGGCGGTGGGCGCGAAGTTGGCCACGCCCTGGGCCTGCAGGCGCGCCGCGGCGATGCCATGGCGCGCCGCCAGCTCCTGCGCCACGGCCTGGGCGCGCCGGCGCGACAATGCCAGGTTGGTCTCGACCGAACCCTGGTTATCGGTATGGCCGACGATGAACACGTTCAGCGCCGGATCGGCCTGCAGGGCGCGCGCCATTTCTTCCAGCGTGGCGGCGGATTCCGGCTTGATCGTCGCCTGGGCGGTGTCGAACAGGATGCCGTACAGGGCGATCCGGCCTTCGCGCCTGAGCGAGTCGCCGATCGCGGCCGCGTCCACGGCCACCTTGCCGCCCTCGACCTGGCTGGACTCGACGACCTGCACCAGCTGCTGGACCCGGCCCCCGCTGTTGCGGTCGTTGTCGCCGGCGCGCAGCGCGACCTGGACGTCGGTGCTGCCGGTCGCTCCCGCAGTGCGCTTGCGCGCATGCAGGTAGTGGAATCCGGGCTTGTACTCGAACATGCGGCGGATATAGCCGTCCGAGCGGCCCTTGCCGGTCCACTGCATCTGCTCGGCCCAGCGCACCATCCTTTCCTGGATGCGGTCCTGCTTGCAGCGCGCTTCCTCGCATTCGTAGACGATCTCGAAGCCGGCGCCCGCCAGCGCCTGGCGGTAGTTGCGGAACACCTCGAGCGGGGCGCGGCCCGGCGGCGCCCAGTACACGCGGTTGCTGATGCGGCCCTCGAGCTGCTCGATCGCGACGCCTTTCGGCCCGGATGCGAAGACGCGCGCGGTGCCATAGTTCTCGCCGCCGTGCAGGTAGAGCGTGGAACCGGCATAGCGCGAAACGACGGGATGGTCGCCGGCGCCGGGCAGGTCGCTGTCGTAGCGGCCGGCCTGGGCCGGGCCGAGCTGGAGGAGCAAGGCAGCGGCGACCGGCAGGAGCCGCTGGCTGCAGGTAAACAATCGATTCAATTCCTGGCCTTTCCTTGTGTTGCGCATATCTGCCACCCGTGCATGTTCATGTCCTTACCTGAGGCGGTCGCCGGGGACCACGTCGACGTTGATCTTGCCGACCTCGATGCCCGGCGCCGCCAGCGGGTCCCAGGGCCCGATGCCGACCTTGGCGGCCGAGACAAAGGCGCCCAGGCCCTGGGCCGTTGGCACCGCGCGCGCCACCATCGCATGCGTGGCGCCCTTGCCGTTCGCGCCCCAGGTGTTCGACAGGATCGCGCCGGTGGCGCTGAAATCGAGCCCTTCCCAGGCGCCCGGCGTGTTGTTCCACAAACGCCCGTAGACGCCGCTGTCGGCGGCCAGGTCGGTGAGCGACACCGTCGATATCGCCAGGGTGTCGGTCGGCAGCGGCGGCATGAAGCCGGCCAGTCCCCGCACCTGCACCGCCGCGGCCGCGGAGACGATGGCGCCGGCAATGTCGCGCTCGGGCGTGGCGCGGCTGGAGGCGGCGTCGAAGTCCTGGTACTCGGCCAGGTAGGCGGCGCCGCGCGCGTCGTGCCACATCGGGTCGATGCCGTTCACCAGCGTCGTGCTGGCGCGGTCGGTGCCGCGGATCACGGTCGTGGCGCGCGAGCGGTCGCTGAACAGGCGCGCCGCGATCTCGCCCTTGATCGCCGCCGCGTTCTTCTGGTTCGGCGCATTGGCCGTGTCGAAGCCGTTACCGGACTGCTCGTACCAGACCGTGCGTTCCCAGGCGCCGTAGCGGGCCGCCATGTCGGTGACGTGCTGGACGTCGGTGAACTTGCCGAGGGCGGCAATCGCGAGGAACAGCGGCACCAGGAAGAAGGCGGCGGCCACGATGAATTCCGCGATCGCCTGGCCGCCCTGGCTGCGCGCCCTGCATGGGTGAAGGTGGCGGACCGTGCTCATTGCTGGGCCGCCCAGGAGGCCGCGCGGTCGGCCGTGCTGCGGTCGACCAGGCGGCTTTGCCAATACGGATTGAACTGGTTGGCGAATTCGGTGCGGCCGTCGTCGCGCGCCCAGCCGGCGCTGGTGAAGCGGCCGGCCGCCTCGAAGCGCGGGCGGTAGAAATAGGCCTGGCCGCCGGCCAGCGCGCGCATGGTGTCGCCGGCCATGCCGTCGTCCATCCTCAGGGTCTGGGAATCGCGCAGCAGCCGCGACGAGGTGCGCAAGGTGTCGCGGGTGCGCTCGACCTCGATCGTGAAGCCGAAGGCGCCGCCATTGTTTTGCGCGCTCTGGTTGGCCGGCGTCGAGGTGGCCGGGTTGGCCATGTCGCGGTAGTAGTCTTGCAGGCCGCCGGCGCCATCGAGGCTGTTGCCCGGTCCTTCGCTGAAGTAGCGCAGCGCGCCGCCCGGCAGGGCGACCGCGCCGCCGAATGCCGTGGTGGTGCCGGGGTTGTTGCGGTAGCCGTTCAGGCTGTCGTAGTCGCCGTTGCGCCCGGCCAGGCCGCCGCCCGAGCCGCCCAGGCCGAAATTGCCGTCGATGTGGGGGCCGGTGACGCTCGAGGTGCAGATGCCGGTCCAGCATGGATACCAGACGGTGCAGCTCCAGCTGCCGGCGCCGGTGGTGGCGTCGAGCGCCAGCCAGCGCTTCTTGTCCTTGCTCAGCTGGCTCGCGCCGGCGTGGGCGAAGGTGAAATTCGTGTTCGACCTGACGTAGTTGGGAAGGATGCGGCACCACTTGATGGTGCTGTTCCAGCGCGGAACCGGCGACGAGGGCCGGAAGCGGGTGAAGCGGTCGGTCGACTTGTCGCTGACGACCACGTCGGCGAAGCGGTCGGCCGCGCTCGACTCGTCGTTGGCGCGGTGGCGGGTGGTGGCGTTGCCCCAGTTCGTGACCTGGACATTCGTGCGGCCGAGCCGGAACATGCCGTTGGTCATCTCGGCGCCGGGATCGTTGCGCTGGACGACTTCGTTGGCCACCAGGGCCATGCCGAGCACGGTTGCATCGTGATGGGCTTCCTGGGCCGTTTCGTGGGCCTTGATCAGGCGGTCGAGCCCGGTCACGGCAACTGGTGCGGCCGCAGCGAAATTGTTGTACAGGCCCTGGATCGGCAGCGCCTTGGCGCGGTCCCAGGCGGTTTTCGAGCTCGGGAAGGTGGACGCCTCGAAGGCGAGCAAGCCCTCGCCCATGCGCTCGTGGGTATCGGCTGCGTCCTGGAGGAAGGACTTGATGCTCACCAGCTGCACCACGGCCACCTGGTTGGCGACCATCGCGCGGTTGGTATAGGCCGAAAAGTTGTGGTCGCGCGCCTGCAGCAGCGCGGCGCTGTAGGCGCCGGCGTCGGCTGCGTTCTGCAGGCGCGTCTTGGCGTTGGCCAGCAAGCCGCTGTTGAACAGGAGGAGCGTCACCAGCCCGGCGGCCGCGCCGAACAGCAGCGTGAACACCATGGCCTGGCCGCCTTGCGGCCGGGCGCCGGAGGACAGCCCCTTCCTTGTCGACAGCGGCATTGCCACGCTGTGCCTCTTGCGGTTGCGATCAGTTGCCCAAGCCGCCGCCACCACCGCCGCCACCGCCACCGCCACCGCCGCCACCGCCGCCCTGGTCGTTCTGGTCGTTGTAGGTGGCCATGCCCTTGGTGGTGTCGGCACGGGTGGCCGCGGTGCCGGCCGTGGTGCCGGCCGCACTGATCTGGGTAGTCGCATCGACACCGGCCATTTCGTTGGCCAGGCCGGCGGTCTGGTTACGCATGGTCTGGCCGAATACCGAATACACGCCGATCGCGGCAACCGCGATCAGGGCCACGATAATCACATACTCCATCATTCCCTGGCCGCGTTCGCGGCGCAGGTTGAAGGTCAATTTTTTCATCTGGTTCTCCGGGTGAGCTGAATAAATAAGGAAATGCTGGAAACAACCGGGATTACAAAAGCGAGGTAATGGTATTCAAAAAAAATGGGAATAACAAGATATTTTCGTATTTACTTTTAACTTCCCGTTTTATTACCGCATTCACGAATGCGAAGGCATTTCCTCAAAATAACTCGCATTTCCTGGATTCAATTCAGACAATAAATCGTTTCAATATTATGCTGATTAATACGCGCGATATATGAATAAACCGGGCGCAAGTCAACAGTATTCTGCTTACCCATCTTGCATATGCAAAAAAACATCACCCGGCCCCGTGACGCCCCGTACGCGCGAAGATCGTGCGGCATGTTGCAGGCATGCGGACGCCGCTGCGGGCGTCCCGGCGCGATCGAAAAGAGTGCGTGCGGTGGAGGGTCCGTGCATTACGGCTTCGGAAAATAAGCCTGGATGTGAATGTTCGAGATAATCCACCACCTGGATTACATAAAATTCTCACAAAAACTCACGCCCGAATTAAATATGTTTTTAGTAGCGATTGCCGCGCCAGGGCCGAATAAATATCGGCCGATATGAAAGGAAATGAAACAGCCTGCGCTTCGATAGCAGAGGCGAAATGATTGTTGCCGCCAGGATAAATACAGATGCCGAACGATGACCGACCGATATTCGATCAATATGATTTATTCGAAAACGGGAATAGAAGAAAAGGCGAGTACGGGCCGCATGCCGCGGCCAGGCGCGGCATGGGTAAGAGAAGGGTCCGGCAGCGCCGGGATCAGGCGGCCGAGCGCGCAGTCACCGGATAGCCGGCGTCGTCGATCGCCGCGGCGATCCGGTCGAGATCGGCGTCGCTGTCGATCTTCACCTTCTTGCTCGCCAAGTCGATCTCGACCCTGGCAGCGGCGTCGATGCCCTGCACGGTCTTGGTGACGCGGCCCACGCAGTGGCCGCAGCTCATGCCTTCGACGGTCAGTTCGTACATACTGTTTTCTCCTTTCGATGGGGGCGCCTCCGCCCCGCTGGTTGATGATGGGCGTGCGGCCGGCTGCCAGCGCCGCAGCAGCAGCGCATTGGCGACCACGCTCACCGAGCTGAGCGCCATGGCGGCGCCGGCCAGCACCGGATTGAGCAGGCCACAGGCGGCCAGCGGGATGCCGACCACATTGTAGGCAAAAGCCCAGCCCAGGTTCTGGCGGATCTTGCGCCAGGTACGGTGCGAGATGTCGATGGCGTCCGCCACCAGGGCCGGATCGGCGCGCATCAAGGTAATGCCGGCGGTGTGCATGGCGACGTCGGTGCCGCCCGCCATGGCAATGCCGACGCTGGCCGCGGCCAGGGCCGGCGCGTCGTTGATGCCGTCGCCGACCATCGCCACCTTATGCCCGGCCGCGATCGCGCGCGCCACATGGGCGGCCTTTTCGTCGGGCAGCATGGTGGCGCGGAAGTCGGCGATGCCGGCGGCGCCGGCCAGCGCGCGCGCCGCGCCCGGATTATCCCCGGTCAGCATCAGCACGCGCAGGCCGCGCGTTTCCAGGCGCGCCACCGCGTCCGGCACGCCCGCGCGCATGCGGTCGCCAAAGGCGAGCAGGCCCAGTACCTCGGGCTGCCCGGGCGCCGCGCGCAGCAGCCACGACACGGTGCGGCCTTCCTGCTCGTGGGCCGCGGCCGCCGCCTGCAGGCTGCCCGCTGCGGCGCCGAGTTCCTCGGCCAGGCGCGCATTGCCCAGCCAGACGGTGGCGCCGCCGACCTCGGCGCGCACCCCGCGCCCCGGCAAGGCTTGCGCCGCGCCCGCCGCCTGCACGGCGATGCCGCGCCGGCGCGCCAGCTCGTCCACGGCGCGCGCCAGCGGATGCTCGCTGGCCTGCTGCACGGCCGCCGCCAGCGCCAGCACCACGTCGGCATCCGCGCCCTCCACCGCCACCAGCACGGGCCGGCCTTCGGTCAGGGTGCCGGTCTTGTCGAACACCACGGTGTCGACGGCGTGCGCGGTTTCCAGGGCTTCGGCGTCGCGGATCAAAATACCGTGGCGCGCCGCCGCGCCGGTGCCGACCATGATCGCGGCCGGCGTCGCCAGCCCGAGCGCGCAGGGACAGGCGATCACCTGCACCGCCACCGCGTTCAGCAGCGCGCCCTGCCAGTCGCCGGTGGCCAGCACCCAGCCGATGAAGGTGAACAGCGACACCAGCAGCACGCCCGGCACGAACACCGCGCTGACGCGGTCGACCAGGCGCTGGATCGGCGCCTTGGCGGCCTGCGCATCCTCGACCTGGCCGATGATGCGCGCCAGCAGGGTCGCCGCGCCGACCGCCGTCACGCGCACCAGCAGCAGGCCTTCGCCGTTGACGGCGCCGCCGGTGACGGCGTCGCCTGGCCCCTTGGCCACCGGCAGGCTTTCGCCGGTGAGCAGGGCTTCGTCGAGATGGCTGCTGCCCTCTTCCACCCGGCCGTCGGCCGCCACGCGCGCGCCCGGGCGCAGCACCAGCAGGTCGCCGACGCGCAGCGCCTCGACGCCGACCGCCAGGTCCTGGTCGCCGCGCCGCACCAGCGCCTCGGCCGGGCGCAGCGCCGCCAGCGCGGCGATGGCTTGCACCGCCTGGCGCCGGGCGCGCGCTTCCAGCGACTTGCCGAGCAGGACCAGGGTGATGACCACCGCCGAGGACTCGAAATACAGGTGCGCGCCAGCGTGCGCGCCGCCGGCCAGCAGCAGCCAGACCGACAGGCCATAGGCGGCGCTGGTGCCGATCGCCACCAGCAAGTCCATGTTGCCGGCGCCGGCACGCAGGGCTTGCCAGCCGGCGCGGTAGAAGCGCGCACCGAGCCAGAACTGCACCGGGGTCGCGAGCAGCCACTGCAGCCAGCCAGGCAGCATCCAGCCGGCCCCGAACAGGCTGCCCAGCATCGGCAGCATCAGCGGGGCGCTGAGCAGGGCCGCGGCGGCGGCCGGCCACCAGGGCGGCAAGGCGCGCGCCGGGGCGCCGGCCGCGCTAGCCGTTGCCGGCGTGGCCTCGTAGCCGGCGCGGCGCACGGCGTCGAGGATGGCGGCGCCCGCGGCGCTGCCGCGCACGCTGGCGCGTTCCAGGGCCAGGTTGACGCTGGCGTCCTGCACGCCCGGCACCGCGCGTAGCGCCTTCTCCACACGCGCCACGCACGATGCGCATGTCATGCCGGAAATATCAAAGCTTGCCGCACCGGGCTTGGCATGCTGGTCGAGGCTGTTGTCCATGGTTGTTCTCCTTCCGATTCCCACAGCATATGCCTTCCCATCGTGGGAAGGTCAAGCGCCGCCGGCCAGACCGGACCTTACGGCAGGGCGGGCGTCGGCACGGTAACCCATCAGTATCCCACTCCCCGGAGGATGCATGAAGTTCGCCTTACACCCCCTTCCCTGCTTGCTGGCCGGCCTGCTGCTCACGGCCTGCAGCCATTCCGACGACGATACCCAGGCCGAGGATGCGCGCCTGCGGGTGGTGGCGCAGGCGCCCGGCGCCACGCCCTTCGTCGCCAACCTGACGCTGGCGCTCGACGACGCCAGCCACCTGGCCAGCATCACCTACACGGTCGCCGCCCGGCCCGGCACCCACTCGAAGCCGATGAGCGCCACCTATACGCGCGACTGGATCGAGCGCACCGGCGCCTGGCGCGCGGCCGACAGGCAACTCGTGATCCCCGTGTTCGGGCTGTATGCCGGCCACGCCAACGGCGTCACGCTCAGCGCCGCCTTCCAGGACAAGTCGACCAGCGAGGAGCGGCTGACGGTGACCGCGCCGGCCTATGCCGGACCGGCGCTGGTGTACAACACGCCCGAGGTCAGGACCGCGCGCAACGCGGCGGCGCATCCCGGCTTCGACTACATGCTCGTCAAGAACGGCGCCTATGCGCCGGCGGTCCTCGACAGCGACGGCCACCTGCGCTGGATCGCCGACACGCTGCCGGTCAATTCCTCCGCGCCCACCTGGTTCAGCGGCGACGCCTTCTACGTCGGCAGCCAGAACGCGCCCTCGTTCTACCGCGTCGAGTTCAGCGGCGCCTACACCACCATCCCACTGGCCTCGACCCGCTATACCAACTTCCACCACGACCTGGCGCCCGGCAAGCAGGGCATGCTGGCCGAGCTCGACGGCATCGAGGCCGGGGTGCCGAAGATCGAGTCCATCCTCGCCGAGATCAGCCCGGCCGGCGAGGTGCTGAAGGAATGGGACCTCGGCGCCATCTTCCGCGCCGCCATGCGCGCCGGCGGCGACGATCCCGCCAACTTCGTGCGCGACGGCGTCGACTGGTTCCACATGAATTCCGCCATCTACGTGGCGGCCGACGATTCGCTGCTGGTGTCGAGCCGCGAGAACTTCGTCGTCAAGCTCGACTACAAGACCGGCCATATCAAGTGGCTGCTGGGCGACACCACCAAGCACTGGCATGCCGACTATCCCTCGCTGCGCGCGCTGGCCCTGCGCCTGACGGCGGGCAAGGCGCCGATCGGCCAGCACAGCCTGTCGATCGCCTCGAACGGCGAGCTGCTGCTCTTCAATAACGGCTACGGCAGCCTCTCGCAGCCGCCGGGTACCTCGCCCGGCGTCACCCGCGACTTCAGCACGCCCTCGCGCTACCGGATCGACGAAGCGGCCCGCACCGCGGCCGAGACCTGGGCCCATGCGCCGCAGCCGCCGATCTATTCGGCCATCTGTTCCAGCGTCTACGAAACCACGCCGGGCAAGCATGTGGTCGGCTACTCCGCGGCCGAAGGCGGCACCCAGAACCGGCTGCTGGCCGTCGACAGCGCCGGCCAGGTCGCCTTCGACTACGTGTATCCCGCCACGCCCTGCTCGGCCGTGTTCATCGCCCAGCCGATCGGGTTCAGCGGCCTGGTCCTGAAGTAAGCGACGGCCGGGCGCCGCTCGACCCGTCGTGCGCCGGGGCGAGCGGCGCCATGGTCCGCACCAGGTAGCGCATGTCGGCGCGGTCGGCCTGCACCGCGCCGCTGACCACGAAGCTGTCGCGTCCCAGCCGCGCCGGCGCCGCGGCGCCGCCTGCCAGCCGGCTCGGCGCCACCTCGCCGGCGCGCAAGACCAGGCAGACCTCGAAGTCGATCCCCGGCAGCGCCAGGGCGGCCAGGATGCGCCGCAGGCTGGCGGCCATGTCGCCGCTCGGCAGCAGGCGCTCGAAGGCGTCCCGCCCCAGCGGCCCGATGCGCAGGCGCGCGCGCAGGTCGGGGCGCCAGCTGCGCGCGCCGAGCAGCGTGTTCTGGCCCAGGCAGGCGTCCCGGCCGAGCGCGCTTTGCTCTTGCGGCGTCATGCGGCTCCAGTGCCCCACCGCTTCCTCGACCGCGACCGGCAGCCCGAAATGGTGGGCCAGCAGGCGCGCCAGCAAAGGCGCCGAACGCGGCCGCTGTTGCAGCATGCCGGCCAGGCAGGCGGCCAGCGCGTCGGGCATGGCGCCGCTGCCATTCTCCCCTGCGCCGGCCAGCGCCAGCAGGCGGGCGCGGAAACCATCGTGTTCGCGCCCGGCCTGGTGCTCGACCCGGTGCTTGCAGCTGGCCTCGTAGTACAGGGCCAGCATGCGGCTTGAAAACAGGTCGAGGAAGGCGCGCGGCGCCTCGTCGTGCCAGGCAGCCTGCCAGGCGGCGATGCGCTCGGTTTCGTGCGCCGGCAGCGCGCCGTGCACCCCGAGCAGGCCCATGAAACCGGGGGTGAGCCGGAACAGCAGGCCGGCCGGGTCTTCCACCCCATCCGGCTCCGCTGCCCCGGCTGCCGGCTCCACCCGCAAGGCCTCGATCTCGCTCGGCGGGAAGCCCAGGCGCAGGCTGTTCTCGAAGCGGATCCGCCCGCGCAGGGCCGGGCCCGGGGCCACGCCGGCTTCTTCCAGCCAGGCGAGCAGCAGCGTCACCGCCTGCACGAATTCGAAGGCCTGGGGCGCCGCCAGCAGGCGCGCGATCACGCCTGGGCTTGTTCGGCGCTGCGCGGCGGGCATGCGAGGATTTCCTGGCCGCTGAGGCTGGAGACGAGTTCGAGCCGGGTGAAGCAGTTGAGCTGGCTGTTCAGGGCGAAGTAGCGGTCCATCACGGCGGCGAACACATACAGGCTGGCGCCGGCGAAGGCTTCCTCGTCGAGCGTCATGCGGATCGCGACGCCGGGCATCAGCGTGGACACCGGGCGGGTGCGGATCCAGGCGCGCACGCTGCCGTGCGCCAGCCCGACGATGCCGCCGATCTGGCGCCGCGCGCCGCTCGACCCGGCCAGGTCGTACAGGCCCAGCATCTTCTGCAGGTCGGGCAGGCCGGCGTCGGTGAGGCCGGCGTAGTTCAGGGCCAGGTGCGAGACCAGGCGCCAGTGCGCGCCCTTGGCGTCCAGGCGGCGGCTCGGGGTCGGCTTGCGCAGCAGGCGCCAGGGCAGGCCGCCGGCGCCCGACTCGGCCACCAGGTCGCCCTCCGGCTGGCCCGGCCGCAGGCGCGAAGGCAGGTCGCGGTTGGTGCAGGTCAGTTCGGTCGACACGGTGGCGCCGGCCGCCTCGCTCGGGCGGAAATCGGCGTCGACCAGCGCCAGCCGCACCTCGTGCCCGGGACTGAGCTGGGCCAGCGCCGGATCGCGCCGCGCCACCCAGTAGTGGTTGGCGCCGGCCGCCGGCGTGTTGTGGCCCACCGCGTACAGCGGCGTGAAGTCGGTCACACCGGCGCCGGCGGCGCTACCGGCACGCGCGTCGCGCACCAGGCGCACCCGGTCGATGCTGTGGATTTCGTAGGACGCGGCATGCGCCGCGTCGGCCGCCAGCGGATAGTCGGCCCGGGTGTGCGAGAGCTGGATCGGGTCGCCTGCCTTGCGAAACAGGTTCACCACCGGCGTGCAGCCGAGCAGCAGGTGGCGCGCCGACAGCGGCGCCAGCAGGCGCGCTTCGAGCGTATCGGCGGCCGGCGCCCGCAGCGGCAGGTGCAGGGTGAAGCGGGTGCAGCCTGGCGCCAGCGCGCGCGCCAGCAGGGCCAGGTCGATATCGATGAAGGCGAACTTCTCGGGATAGCAGAAATACTCGGTCAGCAGGCGGAAGGCCGGATGCGAGCGCCCGCTGTCGGGCAGCAGCGCATCCTCGGGGGCGAAGCCGGCCAGCCGGAGCGGCGCCGCGGCCAGCGCCTTCCAGGGCGCGCCGCCTTCCTGGACCCAGGCCCCGGCCGCGTGGATGAACAAGGCGTCGAGCAGGGCCGCGCGCAGCGAAGCGTCGGCATCGACGAAGACGCGCACCGTACCCAGGGCGCCGAAGCCGGCGCGCGCCTCGAATTCGATGGCGACGCAGGCGCCCACGCCGCGCGCCAGGCGCGGGGCGCCCACCAGGCCGGCGGCGGGCGCCGTGAAGGCGGCGCGCACGATGCGCAGCGGCCCGCCCAGGACCGGATACACGGTGCGGAAGTGGCACACGGTGCCGTCCACCGGCGCGCTGCGCAGCGCCGTGCCGCGCGCCAGCACGGCGAACTCGCCGGCCTGGGCGCCGTCTCCATCGAGGCGCGCCACCGCGTACGACGGCAAGGGCCGCAGGTAGTGCGGATACAGGCACTCGAGCAGCGATTCGGTGAACTTCGGGTACTCGTCGTCGAGGCGCTTGTGGATGCGCGCGCTGAGCAGCGCGACCGACTGGACCAGGCGCGCGACGCCCGGATCCTCGATGTTCTCGCCGGCGATGTGCAGCTGCCCGGCCGGCTTCGGATAGCGCCGCGAGAACTCGCGCGCGAGCTGGCCGAACACGCCCAGCTCTTCCTCGAAATACCGCAGAAGCTCATCCATATGTGCCCCGCAAAGTTGCGTAAGACCAAGATGCATGCTCCCATCGGGGCGGCTGCCCGGCATTGACGGCGCGCAGAAGGCGGCACGGGCCCCTGCCGCCCAGCGCTCAGGCCGGGCTGCGCGCGGCCCCGGCGTCGAGCGACAGCAGCACCTTGCGCAGGCGCTCGAGATCGTAGGGCTTGGGCAGCAGCTCGACGCCCGGCAGGTGGGCCTGGCCGTCGCCGCTGGCCAGCACCACCTTCAGGTGCGGGCACTCGATCCTGGCGATCTGCGCCAGCTCGGCGCCGCTCATGCCCGGCAACTGCATGTCGGTCAGCAGGATGTCGACCGAGGCGCCCAGGTGGGCCATGGCTTCCTCGCCGCTGGCCACCGCGATCACCTCGTGCCCGAGCAGGGCGATCAGCTCGCGCGTGTTCTCGCGGATCGCTTCCTCGTCCTCGACCAGCAGCACCTTCAGCAGGCCGGCCACCGGCGGCAGGGCCGGCGCCGCCTGGGCCGCGCCCGCGGGCAGGCCGGCGCCGGCGATGCGCTTCTGCTTTTCGTTGGCCAGCACGTGGCGGATCTTGCGCGCCAGGCTCTCCCTGGTGTACGGCTTGCCGATCAGCTCGACGCCGCGGTCGAGGCGCCCGCCGTGCACGATGGCGTTCTCGGTATAGCCCGAGGTGAACAGCACCGCGATCTCGGGCAAACGCTCGCGCGCCTTGCGCGCCAGTTCCGGGCTGCGCAAGGGTCCGGGCATGACCACGTCGGTGAACAGCAAATCGATCGGGATGCCGCTTTCGATCACCGTCAGCGCGGCGCTGGCGTCGCAGGCCTTCAGCACGCGGTAGCCGAGCTCGGTCAGCATGTCGACCACGGTGGCGCGCACTTCCTCATCGTCCTCGGCCACCAGGATGGTCTCGGTGCCGCCGGCGGCCGGCTGCACGTCGAGCGCCGCATACGCGTCCTCGGCTTCGTGCGAGCGCGGCAGGTAGAGCTTCACCGTGGTGCCGTGCCCGAGCTCGCTGTAGATCTTGATGTGGCCGCCCGACTGCTTGACCAGGCCATACACCATCGACAGGCCCAGGCCGGTGCCCTTGCCCTCGGCCTTGGTCGAGAAGAAGGGCTCGAAGGCCTGGCGCAGCACCTCGGGCGCCATGCCGCTGCCGGTGTCGCTGACCGCGATCACCACGTACTGGCCGGGCGCCACATCGGGGTGGCTGGCGCAATAGGCTTCGTCGAGCAGGGCGTTGTTGATCTCGATGGTCAGCCTGCCCTGCCCGCCCATGGCGTCGCGCGCATTGATGGCCAGGTTCAGGATCGCGTTCTCGACCTGGGCGACGTCGATCGAGGCGCTCCACAGGCCGCCGGAAATCACGGTCTCGACCTCGATTTCCTCGCCCAGGCTGCGGCGCAGCATGTCTTCCATGCCGGTGATCAGGCGGCCGAGTTTCACCACCTTGGGTTCGAGCGGCTGGCGCCGCGCAAAGGCCAGCAAATAGCTGGCCAGCTTGGCGCCGCGCTCGACCCCGGCCAGCGCGTTTTCCAGGCGCTTGCGGCACACCGGCATGTCCTGCAGCTGGGGCGCCATCAATTGCAAATTGCCGGAGATGACTTGCAGCAGGTTGTTGAAGTCGTGGGCCACGCCGCCGGTGAGCTTGCCGATGGTTTCCATCTTCTGCGCCTGCTGCAGCGCCGCCTCGGTCTTGCGCATCGCTTCGGCCTGGGCCAGGTCGGCGGTGACGTCGCGCCCGATCGCGTGGATGTGGGATTCGCCCGGCGCCGCCGTCCACGACAGCGCGCAATAGCTGCCGTCGCGGCGGCGGTAGCGGTTCTCGAAGCGGAACACGTGTGCGCCGCTGCTCAATGCGCCGACCTGGCGCAGCGTGCCCTCCAGGTCGTCCGGGTGCACCAGGTCGAGGAAGGACTTGCCGATCACGTCGGCTTCGCGCCAGCCGAGCACGGACAGGAAGGCGGGATTCACGGCCGTCAGGCTGGCGTCGAAGTCGGCCACCAGCATGATGTCCTTCGACAGGCGCCAGATGCGGTCGCGCTCGGCCGTGCGCTGCGAGATCTGCTCGGCCAGGGTAGCGTTCAGGCGGCTCAGCGCGTCGGTGGCGGCCTTGTGGTCCTCGATGTCGGTATTGCTGCCGATCCAGCGCAGCGCTTCGCCGCCAGTATCCTTGACCACTACCGCGCGCGACAGGTGCCAGCGCCAGGCGCCGTCGTGGCGGCGGATGCGGAATTCGGTTTCGTAGCCCTCGCCATCGCGGATCGCGGTTTCCCATGCTTCCAGGGCCGAGGCCAAGTCGTCGGGATGGACCAGGGCGCCCCAGCCGTCGCCATCGAGCTGGCCCGGAGTGGCGCCCGAGTATTCGTAGACGCGCTCGTTGAACCAGTCCAGGCGGCCATTTGCTGGAGCGGTCCACACGTGGTGCGGCATGGCCTGGGCGAAGGTGCGGAACTTGGCCTCGCTCTCGCGCACCGCCGCTTCGGCGCGCACCTTGGCACTGGTCTCGACCACGGTGGCGAACACGCCGATGATGACGCCGTTCTCGTCCAGCGCCGGCGAATAATCGAGGTTCATCCACACTTGCTCGGCCTGGCCGCTGCGGTACAGGGTCAATTCCTGGTCCTGGTAGCTGAGCGTGCCACCCGCCATCACCACGTTCATGACGTTGTCGTTGAAGTCCGCCACCTCGGGCCAGCCCTCGCGCACGCGCGAGCCGAGCAGCTGCGGATGGCGCCCGCCGGCGAACACGGAATAGGCGTCGTTGTAGATCATGTAGCCGGCGTCGTGCCAGAGCGTGACGATCGGCACGGGCGAGCGCAGCAGCAGGCCGACGGTGGTCTTCAGCACGGCCGGCCAGTCCTCGAGCGGGCCGAGCGAGGTGTCGTGCCAGGGGAAGTGGCGGATCAGCTCGGCGGTCATTCCGCCGCCATCGAGGAAGTTGCTTGGGGTGTTAGGCATGATCGAAATGCAAAAAAGGGTAGCGGATATTTTACCTTTATCGCAACCCGGACCCAAGCATTTGTCTCGGCTGTGGCGGAGCGGCGTACCGACACGCTCGGAAAATGCTTTTCTTGCCCATGTCTGCAAGCGACTGATGGAACGCAAGAAATTTCGTTTCCATAAGCCAACTTCTACGCAGGCGCATCACGCCTGCGCGCAGGGTTGGTAGGCTCATCGACGTGGCCTGCGACGCCGATCCCATGCAGCAGCATTCCCGGCATTTCCGCCGCTGGCGAAGCAGCCCCTTTCCACCGCATCGGTCTCAAGACCAACGGAAGGTCCGGCAGCGCCGTGTGCAATGCATCCGGCCTGGCGCGGCCGCAGGTCTATCTCACTTAACCAGGTCCAGCCTTGCGGCTGCCGCCGTCATCAAGGAGCTTTGCAATGAAATTTTTGAGTATTCTCGGGCTGTTCGTGTGGAGCACTGCGTCAATCGCTTCCGGGCCGCCGGCGGGTGCCCCGCTCAAGCAATTATATGAAAGCGCGCAGTACGAAGCCTTCATGCCGGCGGCCGAGCGCCTGGCGGCAACCGGCGACGCCGAGGCGCAGTTCCTGCTCGCGCAAGCCTACCATCTGGGCAAGGGCGTCAACCAAGACTTATCCCGGGCCATCGATCTATATGAAAAGGCCGCGAGAAATGGCAGCTGGCATGCAATGAGCGGCCTCGGGGACATCATGCTGCGCGAGGGTGGGCAGCCCGACAGGGCGGCAGCCCTGTTCGAGGGGGCGCTGAGGATGGGCGGGTCCGAACTGGCCAGCACCAAGCTCACGCTCGCGCACTGGACATTATGCATGGACGAGGCCAGGGGCGCCGCCTGCACCCGGGCAGCCCAGGCCTACCAGTCCGAATGGGAACGAACCCGCGCCGAGGAACCGCTCGAGAAAGCCCTCGCCGCGCTCGCGGCCAACTGCGAGCATGCCCCGCGTCCGAACAGTGGGGAATCGGGACAGCTCGCCCTGCCACCGGCAACAGCCTGCGCCGAGGCAATCGCACTCGCGGAACGCGGCGCGGCCGCAGGCAACCTGCCCGCCACCCACACGCGCGCGCGCCTGGCAGCCATGCGCGGCGACGACCAGGCCGTCCTGGCCTGGCTGACCCGTGGCGCCGATGGCGGCTATATCCAGTCCAGCGAGCAGCTGGGCGCCTTGTACGCGGCGGGTGAAGGCGTGCCTGCCAGCCAGGAACGCGCCAGGGAGTGGTATGAGAAGGCGGCCGCCGCCGGTAGCAGGAAGGCTGCCGCCTGGCTGACTGACTATTGGGAAGAGGCGGCACGCGCGACCGCGGACCGCGACCAGGTCAGGCAGGCACTGGACCAACTGGTGCGGCTCAATCCCGAGCAAGAGCGCACTGCGTTCGATGCGGCCGTGCGCCTGGATTTCCTCGACGCCTACGCCCACAATGCCGAACATGGGCCGATGCTGAAGGAGCCGCTGGCGCGCACCATTTGCCTTCCCGAACTGGACAATGGCCGCGCGCTTGCCTGGACGATCCATGCGCTCGACGGCCCGGATGCCGGGCATGGAGACACGGACGAGCGCACCGGCAAGGCGCGAGGACAGACCGGCAAGTCAGGCTGCCTGCGTTTCGGACCGGAGGCAGCGCGCAGCATCCAGGCGATGTTCGTGCGCGGCGCCACGCCCTTGCTGGAAGTGGCGCATCAGCATTACATCCTCGTTCTCGGACCTGCCGGCAGCAAGGTTCGCGCGCTCACCGCCGCGCCATATCCGCACGTGCATACGCACGGCTGCGGCTGCGGCCGCCACGCCAGCAATCCCACTCCCATCCGGCATTCGGAGACGTAAGCCTTTGCAGGAGATAACGAACGCGGAAAGAAAAAAGCCACCTTGCGGTGGCTTTTTTCTTTGAAACTTGGCGGAGACGGTGGGATTCGCCTACATGCTGCAGGCCGCCCACGCGCAAGTATGCGCGCGTCTTCGAATCTGCCGCCTTGGCGACACACGTAGAGCGCGCAGGCGCTCTACTCGTCTGCCCTGCCGCGGAAAAGAAAAAAGCCACCTTGCGGTGGCTTTTTTCTTTGAAACTTGGCGGAGACGGTGGGATTCGAACCCACGATACAGGTATAAGCCGTATGCATCCTTAGCAGGGATGTGCCTTCGGCCACTCGGCCACGTCTCCAATCAGCGCTGACAGTGTTGCTTGTTGTCGCTGAGTGCAGGCATATTAATGGCCACGCCCCGTTTGGTCAAGGAAGCACGGCCAAAAATATGAAAAAAGTTAAGCTTTCTCCAGATCAAAAGCTTTATGCAGGGCGCGTACGGCC
>Ga0308160_10000944_pt1 | contig 45504 bp, 35 predicted proteins | sample PhyFR1_FD_201036 | JGI IMG/M metagenome (GOLD analysis project Ga0308160, IMG submission 201036) | Phyllosphere microbial communities from UC Gill Tract Community Farm, Albany, California, United States - DLSLF.R1 | ecosystem: Host-associated > Plants > Phyllosphere > Unclassified | place: USA...
CTGCGCTCCGCTCGAAATGACGGAACTACGGGCACTTCGTTCTAGTTGAATTTATTACTAGAAAAATCGTCATTTCGACTGTAGCGTGCCGATTTTTCATTGGCCGCGAAATGGAGAAATCTTTGAATCAGGTTTAGTAGCATTTTTAAAAGATTTCTCGACTTCGCTGCGCTCCGCTCGAAATGACGAAACTAGTGTAAACTCCACTCGAAGAAGAATTAATAGGGCGATCGTCATTTCGACTGTAGCGTGCCGATTTTTCATCGGCAGCGAAATGGAGAAATCTTTGAACCGGGTTTAGTAGTATTTTTAAAGATTTCTCGACTTCGCTGCGCTCCGCTCGAAATGACGGAACTAATGTAAACTCCACTCGAAGAAGAATTAATAGAGCAATCGTCATTTCGACTGTAGGGTGCCGATTTTTCATTGGCCGCGAAATGGAGAAATCTTTGAACCGGGTTTAGTAGCATTTTTAAAAGATTTCTCGACTTCGCTGCGCTGCGCTCGAAATGACGGAACAGTGCTGGTTTAACTTACTACCTCGTTAACACCGCCAATTTATGCTTAAACAATTCAATTGTTCTGCTCCAGGCCAGTTTTGCAGCAGTTTCATTATACCTGGTAGGAGAGGTATTGTTATTAAACGCATGGTTTACGCCATCGTAGATGTAAATTTTATAATCGATCTTGTTTTCCTTTAAAGCCTGCTCATACGCTGGTATCCCGGCGTTAATCCGTTCATCCAAACCGCCATAATGTAGCATTACACTGGCTTTAATTTTTGGCACATCGGCAGCATTAGGTTGTGCACCATAATAAGCAACCGCGGCTTGTAGTTTCGGGTCGTTAACAGCCAGTTTATTGGCCATTCCACCGCCCCAGCAAAAACCTACACAACCTACTTTTCCGTTCCCATCTTTACGGTTACGCAAATAATCCAGTCCTTTTAAATAATTCTGCAGGTTTTTCTCAGGATCCAATTTACCGATCAGTTCGCGACCTTTATCTTCATCGGCAGGCGTTCCGCCAAGGGGCGAAAGCGCATCAACACCCAGTGCAATAAAACCTTCGGCAGCAACGCGTTTGGTTACATCAATAATATGTGGGTTTAATCCACGGTTTTCATGGATAACCAATACACTGCCCAAATTCTTTTTGCCTTTTGGTTTTGCAATTACTGCTTTTATTTCGCCATCAACACCCGGATAGGTAATGTTTTCAACCTCAATATCCTCACTGCTAAAATCGGCCGCTGCCGCATAATTGTTTTCGAGCATGGGTAAAATGGTCATGGCCAATGCCGTGCTACCGGCCAGTACGGCCAGCTTTTTCATAAAATCTTTTCTACCGATCTGGCTATGGGTGTACTCATCGTACAGATTGATTATTTTCTGGTCCATCTTATTGATTTTGATTTAATTACAAGATAAAAAAGGGTGTTGAGATTTAACCTAGCGTTACCTAAAAGTTACAATAGAGTTCTTCCCATTTTTTGATCAATCCAACACGATGTTTGGTATATCGGGGTGTTAAAAAAGCATTCGACCAGTCATCGTAATTATCGTAAAAGAATTTAAGGAAGAAAATATGAAAGGTGATGCCCAGATAAGGAATGGCCTTTAATTCATCAACGGTTAATGGTCTTACTTCCTGATAAGCCTTTAAAAAAGTATCAAAGTCCTTTTCTGCCTGCGCTTTAGTGATCAGGTTATTGAGCTGGTGGAAGAAGTAATGATTCAGAAAGGTCATTAAATCATTGACCAGATAACCTTCACCTGCAAAATCAAAATCGAAAAAAGTAATTTTTCCCCTTTCATCAAAGTGGAAGTTTTTCGGAAAGAAATCGTAATGGCAATAACCATAACTGAATTTAGAGGTGTCAAAATCTTCGAACTTCTTAACTACTTTATTAGCAATGTTGGTTAGGTATTCAAATTCCTCAGGCATTTCTGTAAAATGAGGCCTTAAGTCTCTTAAAGGCTCAAATAAAGTCGTTTCAAAACTGAACATGGGCCTGGGCTTACTCAGTTTTATTGATGAGGTGGTTTGATGCAATTTGGCGATATCATGTCCTAACTGATTAAGGTGCTGATCCCCGAGGTCTAAAATCACTTTCCCTTCGGCATAAGAAAATAATATGCCATTTCTTAAGCCCTCAATGGCATTAAACTGTTGTATCTGTTTCCCAAACACATCTGTTATCGGATAAGAAACTGAATTTCTATTTGCTTTTAAAATGTTGAGCAATTCTACCTCGCCCTCAATTTCGTTCCGTTTTCGGTGTGCATCGCGGTAAATCTTGAAAATGTATTTCTGGCTGTCGTTTTCGAGAATATAGGTATCACTTACGTTTCTAATGAGTAATCGGCAAGTTATAGATGGATCTAACTGGTAAGCTTCAATTAAATGAGTTTTTAAAGCAGCGGCTGATATGGTAGAGTATTGTGCTGGGAAAATGTTCTGCATGATGTTGGCTTTGGCGTTTTCAAATATAAATTTTCAAAACGACATCTTAGCCGTTAATTAAGACTACCTTACTCATCTTAGGCACGTTGTTTTAGGATTAACTTAATCTGTTGGAAAAAATATTTGATTGCCTGATCGATAGTTTTATCGAAGATAAAGTTGGGATTGCAGAGGATTTTTTAAGTGTCTCTTTAGCTGCTCACCTTAAAGATAACCTGATTGCTTTATTTGAAAATAAAAAACTCTTAAATGCGGGGGTGGGGAATGATATGGTTGTTAATCAGGATAAACTGATCAGGAGCGATGTGATTTACTGGTTGGACAGAAAGCATGAGGATGAGTATGAAAATGATTTTTTTGATCTGATGGACGAATTTGTGATTTATTTAAACCGTACTTGTTATACGGGGATTACAGGTTACGAATTTCACTATACCCTTTATGAAGCGGGTACTTTTTATAAAAAGCATATCGATCAGTTCCAAAACAATGGAAGCAGGCAATATTCAATGATTATGTATTTAAATGCCGGTTGGAAAGTGGAAGATGGCGGAGAGTTGCGCATTTATCATGCTGATGAAACGCAGAATATCCCGCCCAATAACGGCAAAAGCGTTTTCTTTAAAAGTTCTGATCTGGCACACGAGGTGCTGCTCACCAATACAAAGCGGATGAGCATTACGGGTTGGTTAAAAATCGGCTAATGGCTAATCTTCAATATTGAGGAGTTGTTTAATAATGCCTTTAAAGTTTTTACCAATAGGCACCTCCTGACCGTTTTTAAGCACAATAGTATTGCCTTCAAAATAATCGACGTATTTTTTATTGAGGATAAAAGATTTGTGGATCCGGATAAAATCGGATGACAGCTGTTCTTCAAAACTGCTCAATGTTCTTGGCGTGAGAAAAAAATCCAGGTCTTTCCAAACTTTTACATAATTACCCAGGCTCTCCAAAAACTGTATTTCTTCAATTTTGATCAAAATGTGCTTTTTATCTACTTTGAGTGAAATCTGTGCTTCGTTTTTGGATATTGTTTTCTCGATATCGGCAGTGCCTAAGTTTTGTTTTTTAAGCTGGTAAAGTTCCAATGCACGGTTAACCGCTTTCAAAAAACGATCGAGCCTGAATGGTTTTAACAGGTAATCGCAAACGGCAAGATCGAAACTCTCTAAGGCATATTCTTCGTAAGCAGAAGTAATAATAACCAGAGGTTTATGCTGTAATGTCCTCAAAAAATCAAGTCCATTTAATTTCGGCATCCTGATATCAAGGAAGATCAGATCCACCTGTTGCCTGCTCAAAAAATCCAATGCTTCTGTAGCACGATAACATTGTCCCGCTATGGTAAGAAAAGGGATATCTTTTGCATATTCGGTTATTACGCCATGTGCGAGTGGTTCATCATCTACAATTAAGCAACGTAAGCTCATGTTAGCTGGAGTTTAAGTTCTGCCTTAAAGATATTATCAATTGTGGTGATATGCAATGTGAAATGGTTAGGATAGAGTAATTCGAGCCTTTTTCTCAAATTATCGAGGCCAATTCCTTTAGTTTTATTTACTTCTTCGGGATCAAATGAGTTTTCGCAGGTGAAAGTGATTGTAGTATCATTGCTTACTAATAAAAGCTTCAATATAGCAGTATCTTCGGCAGGTTCTATACCATGTTTAAAAGCATTTTCAATAAAAACAATGAGCAGGAGTGGTGCTATATCAATCTGATCGTTTTCAACCTGTTGATCAAACTCAAAATGCAGGGTTTTCCGTAAACGGATCTGTTGCAATTGGATGTAATCTTCAATATAATCCAGCTCCTGCGAAAGTTTAACCATTTTTTCTTGTCCTTTGTAAATGGTATAACGCATCAGATCAGATAACTGTAGAATACTTTCTGGTGTTTTCTCCGATTTTTGGAGACTTAATGCATACAGGTTATTCAGCGTATTGAAGAAAAAATGCGGATTAAGCTGTTGCCTTAATAAATCAAGTTCATTTTGTGATTTTTCTTTTTCCAGTGCTAAAATTCTATTGTTCTGTTTTCCCCATTGCAAAGCTAAAACCACAGGCAAACTGATGAGCATAATGGCAAAAGCGCCGAAAGCATTTTCGAGCTCGAATGGATTTTGTACGAATATGCTCCGTCCGAACACTGTATTAATAGGGAGTGAAATTAACAATTGTGCCAATAATGGATAAAGGATGGCAATGGTGGCAGAAAGTGTTAAGAGGTATATTAACAATCCTTTTTCTTTCAGGATTTTAGATACCAAAAACCGGCTGTTGATGAAGAAAAGCAGGTATCCGCAAAGGTACATGATCAGGAATTGTGAAAAGAAAGCCAGAAAAGTGCCAAAATTGTGAAGCAGCATTTTAGCATCAAACTCAAAACCTACCAATCGGAACCCTTTTCTTTGATAAATAGGGTTTTCCAAACTCGAAACTGCCATCACCGAAATAGTGGCGGCCAATAATATAATGGTAATGAGTACTGCGTTCTCCAGGCCGATTTTCTTAATCCATTTAATATGCTGCACCTTCTTCTGGTAATATTGATTGGCAATCAACATTATTTCGAGCGTAATTGCCGCCAAAGCCGTCGAAATAAAAACAGTATGGTCAAGCTTCGCAATTTGCAGGTAAAATGCAACATCAGTAAAAAGCGGAAGCAGGATGAAGAAGCAAGTACACCAGTGGGCAATGTATCGATTTCGAATGAGTATGTTTTTTAGTCTGACTTTAAGAAAAGAAAAAACAAGTACAGGGAGCAAACAAAAACCCAAAGCCAAAATGCAGCTGGCATAGTTAAGCCAAATTTTGCTGGTTAAGTTGTAAGTATTAAATATAGCTATCCACAACAAAAGGCCAAGAAATATGAAAAAGTCTTGGTACTTATAATTGTAGTTGAAATTTTTTGTACTGGGCATTTTGTTAAATAGGATAATATTATTTAAAAGATGTCATCCTGAGTGGAGTTGAAGGACAATCTTTTTTAATTGATTTAATTGTGTGGGGCTTCGACTCCGTCGCCGTGGTCTGTGTCCCCACAGACCACTTTTTCCCATCGCCATGGTTCGTGTCTCCACGAACCATTTTTATTGTTTTAAAATTAAGAAACTTTGCAGGTTGCTTAAAATATAGATGATGAAAGGCCTGTTTTTCATGACGAAAGGAATATCAGGTTATTTTTTCCTTTCATCATCATTTCAGCTTCCTTCGTCACTTAAATTTAACAGATCGGTTTAGCCTGTATAATTTGCGTCCATCTTATATTAGAAAATATGTTACGGCTTAAAATACAGCATCTTACAAAATCTTATCAAAATGGGGTAAAGGCCCTTGATGATATTACGTTGAACATCACCAACGGCATGTTTGGTTTATTGGGCCCAAATGGAGCGGGTAAATCATCGCTCATGCGCACGCTGGCAACCTTGCAGATGCCAGATGCAGGTCAGGTTTATTTTGATGGAAATGATGTACTGCAAAATCCTCAGGAAATGCGGAATAAACTGGGTTATTTACCACAGGACTTTGGTGTTTATCCTAAAGTTTCAGCTTTTGATCTCTTAAACCACCTGGCGGTTTTAAAAGGTCTGCAAAATAAGAACGAGAGAAAAGAGCAGGTGCTTTCACTCTTGCAACAAACCAATTTATTTGAAGTAAGGAAAAGATCAGTCATTACTTTTTCCGGCGGTATGAGGCAGCGATTTGGTATTGCGCAGGCACTATTAGGCAATCCCCAGCTCATCATTGTCGATGAGCCTACTGCTGGCCTTGATCCACAGGAGCGTAACCGTTTCCATGATCTTTTAAGTGAAATAGGAGAAGATCGGGTAGTAATCTTATCTACCCATATTGTAGAGGATGTGAATGATCTTTGCCCCGAAATGGCAGTGATGGCCAGTGGTAAGCTGATTTTACAGGGCAAACCTGCTGAATTAACCCAGAATTTAAACGGGAAAATCTGGCGGAAGGTAATCGATAAGGTAGATTTAACTTCATATTCGTCTGCATTTAATGTGATCTCTACTAAAATTATTTCAGGTAAATTACATGTATTTGTACTCGCAGATCATATCCCTGCCACTGGTTTCGAAACTGTGTACCCTAGTTTGGAAGATGTTTACTTCTCTTCATTATTTAGTTCGATCAATCAAAATGTGGAGGTAAAGTCATGATGCTAGATTTATTAAAGTTTGAATTGAAATATCATTTCGGGCAGATTTCTTTCAAAGTGGCAGCGCTTTTGTTTTTTGTACTGGGCTTTTTTTGCGTAGTACAAGGTGGTTTTGGTTCAGAAGAAGTGCATAAGAATTCACCTTACGTAATTACCAATATTATAGCCTTGCTTTCGCTTTTCTCCATTTTTTCGGGAACATTATTTAGTGCTAATGTAGTATTGAGAGATGCGATGTACAGGATGGAAGCTGTTATTTTTACAACCTCAGTTAAAAAAACGCCCTATTTTTCTGTGAGGCTTTTAGGCTTACTTATTGCAGTTTTCAGCCTATTTGTACTCGTTACCTTAGGTATTTATACAGGAACCTTTTTTATTGATGCTGATCGTTTAGGACCGTTTCATATTACTTATTTCTTACAGCCACTCCTAATCTTTGCACTGCCAAATGTATTGTTCTCGGCCGGAATTCTATTTTGTACCGCTATATTAACCAAAAGTGTTAGAACGATTTACGTAGCGGGCGTGTTGATCTATATTTTATACATGCTGGCTTCGATATTCGGAAATTCTCCCTTGCTGGCCACTTCCACAATGAAAGCAAGTAGCCCGGATATTTTGCCTTTACTGCTTGATCCTTTTGCGCTGGCTTCGTTTTTTGGAGAAACCAGAACCTGGACGGATGTGCAACGCAATCAGCAATTATTCTCTTTACAGGGTGCGTTTTTGTTTAACAGGTTGCTGTGGATTGGGATAACCACTTTAATTACATTTGTCACTTACCGGTTATTCCATTTTCGGTTGGAACACCAGCGTCGGGTAAAGTTAAAAACGGTTAAATCAGAACATGTTGATTTTATTCCATATCGTGTATTTAGGGTTTGGCCGAATGGTTTCCGGTATGATTTCAATACCTTCAAAGCCCGGTTTAAATTTGAAATGATATTTCTCTTTAAGAATATCCCCATTATGGTAATGCTTTTACTCTGGGTGTTTTTGTATGGTGTCGAATTAAAAGATCAATTGTTCAGTGGTGTTTACGGCATTCACAGTTACCCCGCTACTGGCATTATCATCGAAGAAATGCGTTCGATGAAATTTGGACTGATCCTGATCTTATTTTATGCTGCAGAAACCATCAGCAGGGAAAAATCGGTTAATATTCATGGGCTAATTTACAGTACCCCGGTTCGGAATTCCGTTTTATGGATGGCGAAAAGTTTCAGCCTGATTACATTGGTTTTTATCCTCGTTACGTTAAATATTGTTATCGGTATTGTTTTACAGGTTAGCCATGGTTATTTCCACATCGAACTGCCAACGTATTTATCGTTGTACTATTACAGCGCATTTCCGATGTTGCTTTTTGTAGTGCTCATTATTTTTATTCAGAATTTAAGCACGAATAAATACCTCGGCATGTTATTGAGTATGATTGTTGTTTTTCTGATTTCTTATGCGGAAAGGTTTGGGGTCTCGCATTATCTCTTCCGCTTTGCAACCGTTCCAGATCTGCTTCACTCTTATTTCAACGGTTTTGGTTATTACGCCAATGCATTTAATTGGTATATGCTGTATTGGACTGCTTTTGCTGCAATTATTGCTGTTTTAACTATTGGAATGTGGCAGCGCAGTGTCGAAGTAAAGGTTATTGAAAGATTTAGGTTAATTGGTAGGAGCCTGAAGCAGTATAAATGGATCACTGTTTTTGCATTGTTGATCTGGGTTTCCTGCGGCACCTTTATTTACCATCAAACCAATATTATCGGAAAGTATCAAAATAAAGAAGCACAATTAGCATGGAGACTGGGTTACGAAAAGAGATATAAATCAATGGCAGCTTTGCCACAACCGATAATAAAATCGGTTAAAACCATTGTCGATCTGTATCCAGGTGAAGGCCAATATACCGTTAAAGGTACTTATCTGTTAAAAAATGAAACAACTTTACCCATTTCTAAAATATGGATTTATGTTAACCCAGCGGTAAAATCATTTTCGGTTGATATTGCAGGAGGTAAAAAGAGCGAAATCGATGAACGCTTTGGTCAGCAATTTATTACGCTAAAAGCTCCTTTAAAACCGAATGAAGAAATAAAAATGGATTTTTCTATTGAAGTTATCCGATCTGGGTTTACCAATTTTGATAGTGAAAATTCTATCGTTAAAAATGGAACTTATATCGAACTGGAAAAATTTGTTCCCCAATTGGGTTATTGCTATAATTTTGAAAGCGATAATAAACAAGAACGGAAAAAAGCAGGCTTAGCTGAAATTGCCAATAAACCAGATTATGGAAATACTTACGAACTGATTGATTTAGAAACCATCATTTCAACTGAAGCAGATCAAAGGGTAATCACAGTTGGCGAATTAGAAAAAGAATGGACGGCCAGTAACCGAAGATATTTTAAATACAAAACGGCTCAACCCATAAATTTCATGTTTGCCTTAAGCAGTGCAAAATATGCGTTTAAAAAAGAAAAGTATGGGGAAATAGATTTGAGTATTTATTATCAACCCGGGCAAGAATATAACCTGAAAAGTATTTTTGAAGGTGTTCAGGATGCTTTGGATTATGGCAATAAAAATTTTGCAAGCTATCCGCTTAAACAACTCACCATTGTAGAAATTCCACAATACAAAGGGGCTGCTACCGCTTACCCGGGATTAGTTTTTAGTGCAGAGCGTATTAATTTTTTAGGAAATTATAGCCAAAGTAATACCATTAATCAAAGTTATGCTATTGCCGCACACGAAACCGCACATCAATGGTGGGCAAATATATTGGCTCCTGTTGAGGGGGCAGGTTATGCCATGCTAACGGAATCACTGGCCAAATACACCGAAAATGTGCTGATCGAAAAAAGATTTGGTAAAATGTACTTAAGGAAATACCTCGCTTATGATAATAACCTCTATTTTTTGAACCGGAACAACAGCGAAAAAGAATTGCCGCTGGCCAAAACTTTAGATCAGTCTTATGTGCATTACCAAAAGGGTGGATTGATGATGTATGCGGTGAAAGAGTTATTAGGGGAGGAAAAGTTTAATAATATATTAAATCAGCTTATTACCGATCATAAAAGCCCGAAACCAAAAGCTAAAGCAACTGATCTGGTAAATGCACTTTTAAATCAGGCTTCGCCTGAACAAAAGAAATTTATAAGCGATTGTTTTAACAAGGTGGTGACTTACAATCTGGGGATCAAATTACTTAGGTACTCTGCCTTAAAGAACGGGAAATATAAAATTGAACTAGAAATTGCAGCTGAAAGAATAAGTGATGACATTAAGGAATTACCTGATCTTTATATGGATTTAGCCTGTTTTGATCAATTGGGTAGTGATTGGGATGTTAATACAAAACCTGCTTATTTTAAGAAATACCACATCAGCGAGAATAAGACTAAATTTTCTATTGTGGTCGATCGTAAACCTAAAACGGTAGCCATTGATCCTTATGGGTATTTATTGGATGCTGATAGAAGTGATCATGTTGTGGATGTGAAATAAAAGTATTTCATATTAAATTAGATTTAGTTTGTCATGTCGAGCTTGTCGAAACACCTATAAAAGTCCTTCGACAGGCTCAGGATGACATTTATCTTAATAGATTACAAGAAATCCATTCTAGTTGTAGCGTCTCACTACGCATGCGATTATTTTTATAGGGTCCTAGCGAGACGCTAAGACCAGATTGCGTCTAAATGAAGATTAATCAATTAGCTCTAAACCCCTTCGGGGTGCACTGCATCTGGCGTTTAAAAAATATATTAAAGTTCGCCGGATACTCAAAACCCAGACAGTATGCAATCTGTGCAATATTCCATTCGGTGTGCTTCAATAATGCTACCGCTTCAGTCGCTATTCTTCTCGAAATATGTTCTGAAGTGGTTTTTCCCGTTACTTCTTTTACAGCGTGGTTGAGGTGATTTACATGTACCAGTAACCTGCAGGCAAAGTCGTGGGCTGTTTTTAATTCTAAAATGTGTTCAGTAGAACCAATAGGGAATTGCCTTTCCAACAGTTCGAGAAACAATGCAGTTAAACGTGCCGATGCATTGTTCTGTTTAAATAAAATATCCTGTGGTTTTACCTTTAATGCTTCGTGAACGATCAGTTGCACATAATTCCTCAACAGATCGTATTTATGGATGTAATCGCCATCCATTTCTTTCATCATTTTGCAAAAGATATCCCTTAAGGTTACTTCCTGATCCTCATCAATATGAATTACCGGACTATCGTTTATGCGCCACAATAACGAATCGCGAAGGGTTTCGTTGCGGTTATGTATAAAATTCTCGGTAAAGAGACAGAAAAAACCTGCAGGTTTAGGCGAGGTACTTTCCCATGAATACGGAATATTCGGGTTGGTAAACAATAGCGCCCTACCTTTAATTTCTATATCAGCATCGGCATAATGCAAAATTCCATTGCCAATAATCAGCGAAATTTTATAAAAATCCCTGCGGCTAAAAGCAGAGGGGATGTTGGTGCAAACCACGCTTCTGTTAAAAACATTAAAGTGCCCGATATCGTTAATCATTCCTAAGCTTGGCGTAGGAATTTCTGGCCGGGTAATTTTAAGCCTATTATAAAAATCCTCTAAAGTTTCCTTTTTTTGAAGCGTAGAAAGCTCTTGGTTTTTTGATAACATAATTAATCCTTAGTAACGTAAAGTTATGGTTTAATCACCATTCCTTCATGCATTTCCTCTGTAGGTTCTGCCACTAATTTGTCACCTTCTGCCAGTTCTCCGAAAACTTCAACTTTATCTTCAGTTTCCCTGCCTTTTTTTACAGCTACTTTAACAGCTTTGTTATCAGCTACTTTTAATACAAATAATCCTTCGCTGGTATCTAATAATGCTTTTTTAGAGATGATGAAAGTACTGGCATTGGCCGGAAGCGGGATATTCAGTTCGGCTACCATACCTGGCAATAAAATTTTTGAAGCGTTTGGAACATCCATTTCCACGCGTTCTGAACGTAAGCGAACATCTAAAGCGCCCGATAAACGTTTGGCTTTTGCTTTAAAAGTTTGATTAGGTAATGATTTAACAGTGAAACTGATTTCGTCACCAGCTTTTAAATAGCCGGTATAAACCTCTGGAATGGAAACGGCCAAACGAAGGTTTTTCTGATCCTGCAACGTAAATAAAGGCAGATCAGAACCTTTTCCTGTCGGACCAACGTAAGCACCTAAATTTACATTTCTGGCCGAGATAATCCCGCTGAACGGTGCCCTGATAGTTAAATAATCCTGAACCGAACCTACTTCTTTATAAGCAGCTTTTGCAGCTTCGAGTTGTGCCAGATCGGAGTTCTTTTTCGCCATCGCCTGGTCCAGGTCGTTGGTAGAAATGGTGCCGGGGGTTTTACTGGTTTCGTATAAACGGTTATAATTGGCTTTGCTGGCGGTGTAAATCGCTTCCTGTGCTTTAATCCTAGATTGTGTTGCAGCCAGTTGCGAAGTCATTTCTGGTGCTTCCAAAGTCATTAATAACTGGCCTTTGCTCACTTCTGATCCAATATCAACTTTTAATGATTTCACAAAACTGCTTACTTTAGCATATAAATCAACTTGTTGAAAGGCAATTAATTCGCCTGGCAAGTTGAGTTGGGTTGATAACTTTTCTTTTTTAAGATCGAATGTTGCGATGCTTGCTTCTTTCTCTTTTTTCGCGGCAACTTTAGATTCTGAATGTCCACAGCCGTATATGGCCGTAAGCATTAAAAATCCCGTACTTAATAATCCTGTTGAAAATATCTTTGTATTCATTTGTGATGATGATTTTATTCGTTTTCTTCTAAACCTTTAATGTAGTGGATGCTGTCTGTATCTTCCGGATCAAGCGACATCGAGTTGGTCGTCTGTTTTCCCTGAACCCATGCAAATACCAATGGCAATATAATCAATACAGCGAATGTGGAAGCCAATAAACCTCCAATTACTGCTCTACCCAGTGGCGAAACCGCGCCACCACCTTCACCATGACCGATGGCCATTGGTAACATACCTGCAATCATGGCAATACTGGTCATAATAATCGGGCGTAAACGTAAAGCCGCTGCCTCACGTGCCGATTCGAGTGCATTGCCATTGTGCTTTCTCAATTGTTCTGCATTGGTGATGAGTAACACCGCATTGGCTATGGATACCCCAACGGACATGATGATCCCCATATACGATTGAAGGTTTAAGGTTGATCCGGTTAGGGTTAACAATAATAATGATCCCAGAATTACTGCAGGCACCGTTGCTAAAATAACCAATGGCACTTTAAACGACTGGAAGTTTGCGGCCAGCATCAGGAATATTACCACAATGGCAACTAATAATCCCGATTGCAAACTATCTAAGGTATCACCTAATACTTTGCTCATTCCGATTGCGGTAACATTTAATCCCCTTGGCAATTCGCCCAGATCTTTAATTGCTTTTTGCATATCTTTTGATGCAGTTCCCAAATCGGTATGGTAAAGGTTTGCCGTTACCGATAAGAAAGGCATAGCCCCAATGTTATCATTTTCACCAGCGGTAGTATCTGGGGTGATTTTTGCCACATCACTTAATACTGGTCGGGCCGAGTTTTTCAATAGTGGAATTTCTCCGATATCATCTTTACTGGTCATCTGGTTAAGTGGTACCTGAACCTGCACATTGTATGGCAAAACTGCTTTTTCATCCAGCCAGATATTTTTATCAGTATAGCGTGATGATGAGGTGGAAGCAATCAACGATCTCGAAATATCAGCCATATCTACACCAATTTGCGCAGCGCGTGTTCTGTCGATATCAATGTTTAAAGACGGATATTTAATGGGCTGGGCAATCTGAACATCCCTCATGTAAGGGATTTCTTTTAATTCGGCCAGTATTTTATTGGCGTATTGTTCATTAAGTTTTTTGTTTTTACCAGCAATGCGGATCTCAACAGGGGTAGGAGAGCCCTGGCTCAATACCTTGTCTGTTAATTCGATAGGCTCAAAAGAAAGTTTAACATCAGGCAAAAGTTTTTTGATTTTTTCCCTGAACTGATCCTTGAAATCGTCCATATCTTCTTCAAAATCTTTTAAACTTACCTGAAAAACAGCTTCATGCGGACCGGCCATGAATTGGTAGATCGGATTTACCGAAAACTGTGCCGGGTGCTGACCAACATAAACGGAAGAAATGCCTACATGCTCTTCGCCAACCATTTTTTTCAATTCTGCCAAAACAACATTTGCTTTTTCTTCGGTACGCTCTAAACGTGTTCCATCAGGAGCGCGTAAACGCAACTGGAATTGGCTTGAATTTACCCTTGGTAAAACATCACGGCCAATGTTGACCAATAACAGGGCTGCAGAGCCAATAATTACCACCAGATAAATTAGTACGACAGATTTTTTGTAAGGGAGTATGCGGTCTAGAAAGCGCATAAAACGGTTTCTGAATTTATCAAAAAAGCCAATTTTGCCATCTCCGCTAAAATCTTCCCTTTCAACCAGAACCCTTTTTTGGTTTAGGGTATCTTTTTCCGATTCGAGTGTAATTCCGGTGGCTTTAAAATCTGCCTCATCCTGTGTAATGCCGGGATGGTGTTCAGCTCCTTTTTTAGGATGCGCCACCATCAGCCAGTTGGCCATAATCGGCACAAAAGTTTGCGATAATAAAAACGATACCACCATCGAAAAGCCGATTGCCAGCGCCAATGGTAAAAATAATGCACCCGGAATCCCGGTCATGGTAAAAGCAGGGGCGAATACGGCAAGGATACAGAATAGGATCAGCAATTTCGGGAAAGCGATTTCCTTACAGGCATCCCAGATCGCCAGGGCCTTGGGTTTCCCCATATCAAAATGCTGGTGGATGTTTTCTATCGTTACTGTCGATTCATCTACCAAAATACCGATGGCTAGAGCTAAACCACTTAAGGTCATGATGTTGATCGTTTGTCCAAATAGTTTCAGGAACAAAACGCCTGCAATAATAGAAGTTGGAATGGTGAGGATTACAATCAAGGCTGCGCGTTTATCACCAAGGAAAAGTAAAACCATTAATCCTGTTAAAATTGCACCAATAGCACCTTCACTGATTAAACTTTTTACCGCATTAATTACATAAACAGATTGGTCAAACTCGTAAGAAAGTTTAACATCTTCTGGTAATGAACTTTGGATATTCGGTAGGTTTTTCTTTAAATTTTTCACCACATCCCAGGTAGAAGCATCTCCTGATTTGGCAATACTTAAGTACACCGAGCGTTTACCGTTAATTAAAGCGTAACCTGCAACCAAATCGGCACCATCTTTAACCGTGGCTACATCGCGGAGCTGTAAATTCTGTACACTGCCTTTAAACAAAGGAATGTTTTCAAAATCCTTTACTTTTTTAATGGTGTAATTGGTTGGCGTAAGGTAGTTTTTATCACCAATCCTCACGTTTCCTGAAGGTGCAGTCTGGTTATTTAACCTGATGGCTTCCACTACCTGATCTACCGTTAAATTGTGCGAGCGGAGTAAAGATGGATTTACGTTAATTTCTATCGTTCTGGGGCTACCACCAAAAGGTGCCGGAGAAAGCAAACCCGGAATAGCAGAGAAACTTGGACGAACATAGGTATTGGCCAGATCCTGTAATTCGTTGTTAGTGCGGATGGGGCTGCTGAGTACCAATTGACCAACAGGAAGTGAAGAAGCATCGAAACGGATGACGAAGGGAGGCTGCGAACCCGGTGGGAAAATGGCCTGTGCCCTGGTAGACAGTGCACTGAGCTCTGCTGCAGCCTGGGCCATGTTGGTGCCCTCATAATAGGTTAATTTCATCAACATTAAACCCTGTGTGTTTTTGGTTTCGATACTTTTGATACCGTTTGCAAAAAGCAGGATGTTAACGTATTGTTTACCAAAATAAGCCTCCATCTGATCGGGAGTATAACCGCCGAAAGGGTGGGCAATATAAATAACCGGAAGGTTCATCTGCGGCAGAATATCAACCTTGATCTGGTTGATGGCCCCTATACCGAAAAAGAACAGTCCAGCTACTAAAACTAAGATGGATATGGGTTTGCGGAGTGCGAAACGTATTAAATTCATTTATATAGCCAGATTAAAATTCGTTGATAAATATGTCGTAATTGCCCAATGCTGCCGATTTTAGCAGCAAAGCCTGCCATACATTGGTAAAGGCAATATCCCGATCCGTTTCGGCCCTGTTTAAAGTGAAAAGTGCCTGGGTAAGATCAACCAGGGTGGTCAAGCCGTTCTTATAGAGGGTGTTTTTTTGTAAATAAGCATCAGAAGCTGCTTTTACCTGAATAGGTGCTTCTCTATAATTGGCCAGGGCGTTGTTCAATTTGGTTTCGGCCAGAGCAAGTTGCGCCCTTAATTGCTGATCGACCAGGTTGTATTCTTCTTTTAAACCCTGGCTAATGTATTCTTGTGCACGTACTTGCGGACGGTTTTTTAATAAAGTGGATAAATTCCAGGTCATTCCTATGCCAATCAAATAGTTTCCACGCGTGGGATTGATACCATCCGCATAACTGGTAGAATATGCACTTTGATCTAAGGCATAACCTGAGCTAAATCCCGATCCCCGACCCTGCATTACACCAAAGAAAGTAAAGGTTGGATAGTAGAGTTTTTTGAAATAGTTAACCTGCTGATCACTTACATCAACCCGGTTTTGATAAAACTTTAAAAGCGGGTGTGAACTTTTAACTGCGGTATCTTGCAGCAGATTGCCTGGGATACGGGTGATAGAAGCCGTATCCAGATCGTAAGATGTAGCCGTCAAACCCATTAAAACGCCTAAACGGTTGGCTTGTTCCTGCTCCAGGTCTTTTGCTTTTGTTAAGGCAATTTTGGCATTCGAAACTTCTGCTTTTGCAAAGGAAGAATCTACTCCTGCAATTAATCCGTTTTTAGCCCTGATGATGGCTGTGTTTTGAAAGGTAATGGCACGATCGAGATTTTTTTGTTGCGACCTGGTTAAGCGCTGTGCAGCCAATAAGTTTAAATATGCAGCTGATACACGGATTTCCTGTTGGAATTTTTCCTGTTCCAGATCATTTTTATCCCTCTGATAAGCCGCATTGGCCACTTTTATACGGTCTCTGATTCTTCCAAACGTGAAGAAATCCCAGTTTACATTAGCTAAATACAAACCGCCAAATGCAGCATTCCAGTTTTGTTTGTCTAAAGATGGACCGGATGAAGCTGTTCCTAAACCTCCTAAGCCATATTGCGGACCATTTTGTCCATTGATGGTTCCATAATCCTGTTGAGCACTTAAACTGAAATTTGGCAGGTACTCTCTTTTGGCCTGTTGTACGGAAGATTTTGAGGCATTTGCATAATTATCTTTTGCCTTAATGGTGCCGTAATTGGTAATTGCAGTGTTAACAGCTTGCTTAAGGCTGAGTGTTTGGGCACTAACACCGATGGAATTGATAAATAATAATAGCGGAAAATAAAATAAAGATGTACGAGACATAGTGTATAATTTACACGGCAAATGTAAATTATGGCGGCAATATCAAAGTATTCAGTTCAAATCAAAAATTATGCGAATCAAATAATAATCGAAATGTTACTTAATGACCAATGAAAACACCCTTTGAACCAATTTTTAGTGGTTATTTCTGATGTATGAATAAAAATAAGACAAAAGGATTACAAAGCTAAGCTACTTCAAATTAAAAAAATCGTCATTGCGAGGAAGCTTTTTCAGCTGACGAAGCAATCTTACAACATTCGCTACAGCGTGCGCATTAAGATTGCTTCGTCGTTCCTCCTAGCAATGACGAGTTTTCTATTTATTCCTCTTCCGTATATTTTTTGAAATTATCCAGAATAGCCTGCCATCCGCCGCGCTGCATTTCGATCGGATTGGTCGATTCCGGATCAAAAGTTTCAATTACCCTGGTCTGTTCGCTTAAGGGCTCGAAAATGATACTTACATTTCTGCCGTCTTCTAAACTGTATTCAATTTTTTTGTTGGTATCAACTGTGGTATAAGTTCCGCCAAAATCGAAGCTCATGCTGCCATCTTTTGCGGCCATGGTGCTTTTAAATTTACCACCAACTTTTAAATCGTTTTCCGAATATGGGGTGTGCCAGTCCGGAGAAGCAAAACTCCATTTGGTAATGTGATCCGGATTGTTCCAGAATTCCCAAACTTTTTCTACTGGTGCATTTACTGTTGTTTCTACTGTGATTGTTGTGGTGTTTTCCATTTTCTTAGTTGTTTAAATTGTATGGTAAAGTTATACGAACTTTTACAACCCCGAAAGTGTAAATGCGACAAAAGTGGGGGTGAAATACCACTATTGCTATCTAACTTTTTAATTAACCACAGCTAAAAAGGATAAACACAGATGGAAATATTCGCATTTATTTTAATGCTAGCACTTTTTTAAACCGAAAGATAAAATGTTTGCTTCTTTTAGTGTACTTCAGTATAAATAAAGGTTACCGTATCTTTTGATGCCAGTCCACTCATATTACCACCCGTGTAAACTACTTTGTAACTCGATCCTTTTTTCAGGTCGTAGGCTTTAAGCAGATCTGCATTTGCAACGAGGCTGTCTCCGGCATTTACTTTCGAATAACTAGATGCAGGTGGCGGCATTACCCTTTTTGCCATTGCACCCTTGTACTGTGCTTCTTCTCCTTTTTCATCGGTGATGCTTAAATAACTGCTCATTAAGGGTTCAAACGGTGTATGCCAGATACAGAAACTTTTAACAGTATCGCTGTTATTGTATACCACAAACCTTAACAATAATGGATCGCCGGGAGCAACATTACCATTAATTTTTATTTTGGCTTCAAGCGAATCGTTTTTACTTGATGTAGTGGATTGTGCTGTGCTTTCGCTCTTGCTGCTTGCTGTATTTCTTGTGGCTTCGCTACAGGCTGAAAATAAAACCAGAAGTGCAGGGATAATTAATTTGATGTTTTTCATGAACTGTTTTTGTTATATAAGCAAATAAGGAGGGATATTGTTTGCTTTAAACTAAATCGATTAAGTATGATAATATAAGTTAATTGATTCACATCTTACAAGGCTGCGGTTCGATCGGTCTGGATTAGAAATCCAGACCAACAGTTAATTACTATTTACCAGAAAATAAGCAATGCGGCAGGTATATCCTGTAGATTTTGGATGGTGATATTCGCTGGTGCGTACGCTCAGTTTGTGTTCGCCACCACCTAACTGGTCGCCCAATAATAAATACCAGGGTAAATGCAAACTTGCGCTCCATTGGGTATACAGATCGATTGTTTTTTCTTCTCCGCCATCAATCCGGTAATGCAGCATACCTGCATCAGGACCTGATAAAATGGCGATACCCACAGCATTGCCCTTAAAAACTAAATCGAAACCACTGTTTCGCGTACTGCTTTCCAGTACAGGTATATTTACAAAACCAGGTCTGGCTTCTAAACCATCACTGGGTTTCCAGTTTTTGTTAACGCTAAAAGTATTGAGGTTTTCTGCTGCGTTAATGCTTACATACTGACCTTTGGTATAGGCAAATTTATCGATGATTTTAGGCAGGCCAGCATTTGCTTTTCTATTGGTGTTTTTCTGATTTTCTTCCAGATAAGTTTTAATTGTATTAAAATAAAGCTGCTGACCAAAAGGTGCCGGATGGAGATCTTTAAAATCAGCAGCCCAGGTAAATTCTTTGTTGGCAATACGTTTATCCACCTCTAAAGCCAGGTTTATAAAAGGCAAATGGTAATATTCGGCTAAATCGCTGTGTACTTTTACCTCAACTGGTGTTTTACCCTTGTCGAAATCATTGTTTTTATCTTCATCGGCAAAAGCCATCAATACGATATTGGTTTTCGGATTGTTGTTTAGCGTATGCCTGATGATGCCTTCTAAGGCCCGGCGTTGTGTTTGTTCGGCGGTTTTGTTTACATGATCATTAACGGCCGATTCTACAAATAATAAATCTATTTTCCCACTGTCGAGTACATCACGCTGCAAGCGGAAAGCATGTGGCAAACTGCCCAATGATGGGATGCCCGCATTAATGAACTTAAATTTGGTTTGCGGATAAGTTTTAGTCAGATAATTGCACACTAGTCCACGCCAGCCTTCCATATTAGTGATCGATCCACCTAAAAATGCGACCGTTAAAGGTTCGCTTTTTTCGAGTTTTTCGGCAAAAGTGGTACTGTAGCCATTAAAAGTAATAAATGAGGCAGATTGAAGTTTGTTTTGGGCAAAACTTTTAGAAATTAGTGCTGTTACCAGTAGTGTAAAGCACAGAAAAGAGGTTAGTTTCATATTGATTAGAATAAACCAAAAGTAGTAAAATTAACTTTGATCGGTACAGCTGGTAATAATTTTGGTTTTACTATGTAATTGTCCTTGGATTATCTCTATTTGGTTGTCACCCTGATGGATAATTTATTGTATAATAATCGATAAAAATGGCGTATTCAGTTAATTATTTTCTGCCATCTGCTTAGTCTTGCCTCGGCTCGCCGCCGCCGAAGGGCTCTTTCTTTTTGGCATCAAAAAGAAACAAAAAATGCCGGCTGAAAATTTTTCTTTCAAAGCCAGTAGGGTGACAGTGGCAGTGAAGCCCGAAAAATTTGTTAGGCCGGATTTAAGTAGAACGGAGATGTGGTGCTTTGGCCTAGCTGGAAGGGAAATGCATAGTTCATCAAATTGCTCATTAATAAATAATTACAAAATAACGTCATGGTAGCGGAGTCGAAGGGTAATTAGTGGTATTAAAGGATTAGTAGAGCGGTTTAGTGCTGTAATCCAAAATAAATAATTGATAGGGGGAGCTTCAAATAAAAAACTTCAAACCATTAAAATTATTATTTTTTCATCCATTTGATTAGCTTAAACGTATGTAGAAATAAATCCTTAAATAAAAATGATGAAAACAAATATCGTAGCAGCTACGGTAGTTCTTTTAGGTCTAATAGGCTTAGGAACTGATGCGCAGGAATCGAAACCTAAAGGTAAAAATCCACAGTTGGAAGTTGGGAGCAAAATCCCCGATTTTACCCTTAAAGATGATAATGGGAAAGATTTTAAAGTGAGTAACTACATCGGAAAGAAAAAACTGGTCATTTATTTTTACCCAAAAGACGAAAGCAGTGTTTGTACCAAAGAGGCCTGTGCATTCAGGGATAGTTACGAGGAATTTAACTCAACCGATGCGATGATTATTGGCATCAATTCTGGTACGGTGCAAAGCCATGCTGATTTTAAGAAACACCATAATCTGCCTTTTACACTATTGAGCGACCCAGATAATAAAGTTTTAAAAATGTTTGGCGTTAAGGACGTGATGTTTTTAACCGGAAGAGAAACTTTTTTGGTTGATCTGAATGGGAAAGTGGTGTTTAAATTTAAAGGAATGTTAAAAGGAGATGAGCATGCCAGCAGCGTTTTGGCTTTCCTAAAAAAGAAGTAATTTTTTTCGATTAATTTGAAACCCGTCACTTTTGGCGGGCTTTTCTTTTTCTGAATTTTTTAATGATAAATGGGAGAGCAATTTGGTACTGTTATCATTGTTTCTCCCCGCTTTCCGTTTTACTTCGCGCCCACTTCATCCGATAGCTATCGGATCAGGCTAGGTGGCCCAGCCTGTCATACGATTATAGGTTGGGTGTTTAAGCATGAGTGAGATGTTTTTTGGGCGAATTATATATTTATGCAGCAACCTTTATTCAATAAACCCGGTAGTAGCGGTTCCGGTTCTTCATCGGAATTAGCGAATAACGGGACTACAGTTACCGAAGTACTACTAAACACTCATTTCCAAAAAATAGAAAGAATATGAAATTAGCTCGTTGCCAATTTTTTCTTTCTCCTAAACCTTTTCATCTGTCCCATGTGTTCTGTGGGTATATTATCGCCCAGCAATTTACCCCAGGGTTTAAGGCCATCTATCCGGTCGAAAATGATTTTCAATACCGCAATAAAAGGGATGGATAGGAACATACCCGGTATGCCCCAAAGTGCAGCACCCATTAATACAATTACGATAGAAATTAAGGCGTTAATCTGCACCTTGCTCGAAACAATACGCGGTACAAGGATGTTATTGTCGATAAACTGGATTAAAGCGTATGCTGCTATAATTAATAATTGAGTCGTAAAGCCATCTTTGGTTAGGGTGGCCATTAATACCGGCAATGCAATGGCAATAATACCTCCAATATAAGGGAGCAGGTTTAATATGGCACCGATAACGCCAATTAGAATTGCATTTTGTACACCGAGAATTAATAAGGCAGCAGAGTTCATTACCGCCACGATAGAGGTTTCGATCAATAAACCAATGATATAACTTTGGATGGCCGCTTTCGTTTCGCCCAGAATCTCTGCAACTTTTTGTTTGTTTTCTTCTGAAAATACTTCGTAAATGAAATTAAGGATCAGCGTTTTATATAACAAAATTAAAAAGGTATATACCGGAATCAGGAAAACCACACTTAAAACACCCATCAAACCACTAAGTGTTTGACCGATCAGGGCTTTACTGCCATTTGCGGCATCATTAACCATTTGCATCTGCTTTTGTGTAGAAATACCAAAGGTGCCTTGTAACCAGCTTCTGATCTGTTCGAGCAACTGCGATAATTTCTGTTTAATGCTATCCAGGTCATCAAAAAAGTGGGCAACCTGTGAAGATAAAAAATAAAGTATTGCTACCACAACCAGTAAGCCAATGAGCATGGAAAGGATGATACTTAATATTTTCGGCATTTTTCTTTCGAAACGGTTGGTAAGCGGATTGAGCAAAATGGCAATTAAGGCAGCAAATGCTAATGGTACCAGGATGTCTCTCAATACGCTCATCATAAATACGATAATTACCAATCCTAAAAGGATTACAGGCGCTTTGATGTAAAATGGGTAGGTTTTATTCATGTTTTGTAGGTTCATCCGTTCAACAACCATAATGTAACAAAATTGTTTTAAAGTTTTAACATCTTTTAAGAGCACTTGGTAAGGCCTGTATGATGTTTTTTATTTTACTCCATTGAAATGGCAAAAAATGAAGAGTTATTTTATAAATTTAGCATCATATTGCCACACTATATTTTAATTTACCAATGAAGAGCCGATTTTTAATTACCCTCTGTTTATTTTTATTTACACATATCGTTTATGCTGCCGAAGTAGATACTGCTTTGACCTATAGTAAATCGATGAAAAAGAATATTAAAGCGGTGGTGATTAAGCCCGAGGGTTACCAAACAGGAAAAACTTTCCCGGTACTTTACCTGCTTCACGGCGCGGGCGGCAGTTATGCAGAGTGGGTTAAAAAAGTACCGGAAATCAAAAACCTGGCAGACCAGTACCAGTTCATTATCGTATGCCCTGATGGGAATGTAACCAGCTGGTATTTTGATAGTCCGGTAGATCCCGAATGGAAGTACGAAACCTATGTTGCCAAAGAACTGGTGGCCTATATAGATGAACATTATAAAACCATTGCGGAGAAAAGGGGAAGGGCCATAACAGGTTTAAGTATGGGTGGACATGGAGCACTTTATTTAGCTTTTAAACATCAGGATGTTTATGGCGCTGCAGGCAGTATGAGCGGCGGGGTGGATATTAAACCTTTTCCGAATGGGTGGAATATCCCGAAAAGATTAGGGGCAGAGGATGAATTTCCTGAGCGCTGGAAACAGCACAGTGTAATTGATCTGATATATCTGATTAAACCTAAATCGCTGGCTATTACCATTGATTGTGGCACAGAAGACTTTTTCTATAAAGTTAATATGCGTTTGCATGATGAGTTGTTGTACAATAATATCCCTCACGATTTTACGACAAGGCCTGGCGTACACAATTGGGAATATTGGGCAAACTCGATCAAATTTCAGAGTGTGTTTATAAACAATTTCTTTGGGCTAAAACCTTAAGCCACCAGCTGAGCGCCCACTTTATTGATCAGGTTATTGATATCGAATGGTTTTGCTATAAAATCGTTTGGATGACAAATGTGATTGTTCATGTCGCCAAGGGTATGACTGGCTGAGATCATGATCACGGGGATATGATCAGTCGATTTATCTTTTTTGAGCAGGTTACAAAGGTCGCGGCCATCCAGAACGCCCAACATTACGTCGAGTAAAATTAAATCTGGTTTAAAATCTGTAATTCGTTGATTCAGTTTACTGGCATCCCATAGTCCATTTACCTGGTACCCTTCTAAACCTAAAATCAGTTCTATAACTTCTAATATCTCCTTATTATCATCAACCACCAATATCTTTTTCATTTCCTTATCCTCTAATTTAGATTAACATATTGTAAATAAATACGTTCTGTATAATTAACAAAGGCATTAACTAAAAGTTTCAGTATTTTAATAATCGTTCACAACCACATGATTTGAATGCCCTGCGGGCACTATTTCAATCATATCAGTCTGTTGTCGTTAGAATTATACATGTTGAATTTAAATTAATACATGATTTCAGTCTAAAAATTAACTTTTAGATTACATGAAAAATAAAGAGTTACCATATTTTTGACCGTTCTCGAAATGTTATTCATAAAACAGGAAACGAAGATTTAAAACCAAAAATGAAATACTTAGTCAAAGAAATCAGTGAAGGAAACTGCGATATCACTTTATTGCCGGAAAACCTGAATGACAGAAATCTTTTAGCCGAAACTACAAAAAGCGTTCAGCAGAATTATCAAGAAACTATCCAGGCGCATTACGAACATGCATTGAAAAATGAAGTTCATGGAAATGCTGCATTTGTTTCCTTAAACAATGAGGAAAGCAATTATCCGAAAAGAGTAAATGTAAATTACCAGATTATCCTAAGCTAAATAGGTGCTTTTTCTGGACAAGGCTTTCTTTATGGCAAAGAAAGCCTTTTTTGTTTTATGCCATTACTGTGCGAAACCATCAGGTTCGAAATCGAGCGCTATCGAATTCATGCAATAACGTTTATGTGTTGGAGCAGGCCCATCATCGAAAATATGGCCCAGGTGCGAATTACAGCGTCCACATTCTACTTCTATACGTTCCATACCTAAACTGTTGTCTTCTTTGTAAATGGTACTTCCCTTGCGGATCGTTTCGAAAAAGCTTGGCCAGCCGCATTCGCTGGCAAACTTTGCGTCCGATTTAAATAAGGCATTGCCACAAACGGCGCAATAATAGGTTCCTTTTTGGTTGGCGTTCCATAATTTTCCTGTAAATGCCCTTTCCGTATTTGCTTCACGCGCAACTGCATATAAAGCCGGCGATAAAATCTTTTTCCATTCCGAATTTTTAACGTTTAGTTTTTTTGTGTCCGTGCGGGAGTAATATGGATTTTTTATCAGTGTTTTACTTTCCTGACTGTTGGCATTAAAACCAAAACTTAACAGGAATGATAGTGCAATTAATATTTTCATTGTATGTGTTTTTATATGTAAATAAACGAATAACAAGTCCAAATGGATTTAGTTGTTTGAGAGTCCGGAGTCGATTATTCTTAAAAAATTTTTCGAACAATAACCGATGAGCAATGATCAGTTGCCAATAGCCAATGAACCAGTGGCTAATGAACTATTGAACCAACTTATTCTTCTGCAAACAAACGGTTAAAATGATTTTCCAGGTGGTTTCTCATCGCATTGCGGAAAAGTTCAGGTGATCCGTTTTCCAAAATATCAACCAGGCCTTTGTGGGATACAAATTTATGCAGCTGTCCCTGTTTTTTAAGCAGGCCGCTATTGTGCACAAAATCAAATATCGGCAACAGCATGCTCTGGAATTTTCTTAGGGTTTCATTCCCCGTAATATCATAGAGTTTTCCATGAAAAGCAATCTCGTGTTCGATATTAAAAAGGTGATCCTGCGAAGCTTCAGGTTCATTGTTAACAATGGTCCTCAGTTCTTTCAGGTCCTCATCTGTAATGCGCTGAAAAAGAAAATCGGCCATTCCGATTTCGAGCACCAACCTGATCTCAAAAATTTCTTTGAGGGTTCCCTGATCTAAAATATGTGGATTCATACTTTTAGAAAGGATGCCAAATAAATCTGGACTGGTGATTACTGCTCCTTTTTTCTTTTTCGATTCGATTAACCCCATCATCCGTAATCTCAACATGGCCTCCCGTACAACGGTTCTGCTTACGCCAAGGGCTGCACACAGTTCAAGCTCGGTAGGGATGCTGTCTCCAACCTTCAGCTTCCGCTCCTGTAAAAGCTGAACAAGCTTATCTTCTACACGATCTACCAAAGAACTGGTATCCACTTGTTTAAAATTACTGATGCTTTCCATTATTATGTATAATTTATTTTTCTGTTGAAATCTGGCTTTAAATAGGTTTCTGAGCAAATATAAAGTTAAGCAACTAAATTTTTGTAGAAATTTAATGGAAACCACTTGCAAATAAATAAAATAAATCGGTACTTAGTATTATTATGTATAACATAATACAAATTGATATAACCAAATTATGAAAGAAATTTACTTTAAACTCATCAGGCATTGTTTACCATTTGTAATGATAATGGTAACAATTCCGGCATTTGCACAGCAAACCGTTACCGGGAAAGTTACAGATGCCTCAGGACAAGGAATCCCAAGTACTACCGTTTTGGTTAAGGGCACTAAAAACGGAACATCAACCAGTCCGGGAGGTACTTATACCATTAAGGTTAATAAAGGCGACGTGTTGGTTTTTAGTTTAATCGGCTACTTGTCGCAAGAAGTAACCATTCAGGATCAGGCTAACGTTAACGTAAAGCTTTTAGAAGATAGCAAAGGTTTAGATGAAGTAGTGGTAGTGGGCTATGGTACACAAAACAGGAGGAGCGTTACAAGTTCTATTTCTAAATTAGATAAAGAAGTATTGGCCAATACGCCACGATCAAACGCCGCTTCAGCTTTGCAGGGTACCGTTCCGGGGCTACAGGTAGTTACTGCATCCGGACAGCCTGGAGCCGCACCTTCAATATTGCTGCGTGGCGGAGCTTCTATCAACAGTCCGGGCGCACCCCTTGTGATTGTTGATGGGGTAATCAGGTCATTAAGCGACATTTCTTCCGAAAACATCGAATCGATCGAAACTTTAAAAGATGCTTCTGCAACAGCCATTTATGGCGCCAGGGCAAACAATGGGGTAATATTGGTAACCACTAAAACCGGCAAAGCAGGCAGTTCGCAGATCGCCTATAAATTTACAGGAGGTTATAACCAGGAGCGCAAAGGATACCAATATATGGGCGCCGGCGATTATATCTACTATACCCGTTTGGGTTATTTAAATGCGGGCAGAACATTGGCCCAGGCAAATGGCTCGAGGGGTTTGGGCTTGTCGACAAATGCGGCAGATCTGGCCAGTTTTGATATCAGGACCTACATACCTGGTACTACGGTTTTGCCAAGTGGCTGGCAGCTGGTTAACGATCCGTACGGTGGACAAATCATGTATAAAGATCATGGTGGAGAAGTGGAGTACTTAGTTTTCCAGAATACCTATACTAAAGATCATTATGTGAGTGCAAGCGGCGGAAATGAGAAGGGGAAATATTTTGCAGCCTTCGATGCCTATAATGAGGATGGTGTAATTGTAGGTTCGAAATACAAAAGGTACACTGGCGACATTAACGGATCCTATAAAATTAAGCCGAATGTCGAAATCAGCTCAGGCGTAACCTTGTCAACATCTTCTCAACTGGGCACCATAGGTGGTGAGGTAAATACTTTATACAGAAGCTTAGCCATCTGGCCAACTTTTAACCCCTGGATTGATGAAGCAAAAACGGTAGCCAATCCCGGCAACAGCAGCAGCGATGGTAATCCTTTATATTGGTTAGGCAGGTTAGACCGCTCGAATGAAGTAAACAGGGTTGTAGCCAATGCTGCCGTAAAATGGGATATTATTCCAGGTCTTTATTTCAAAGCCACGGGTAACGCCTACCTGTTTGAAACATTGGATCAATCTTTCCAAAAATCAACCCAGACTTATGCGCAGATTTTTGCCAATTCGGGTAGCAGTACCACTAGGAACTCAACAAGTAGTTTTGGCAGGGATTTTCAAACACAATACAACGGAATATTAAATTATACCAAATCTTTCGGAAAACATAATTTTAACCTGATGGGCGGTGGCGAATATTTTGATGTAAAATCTTATGCTTCCCAGGTTTTGGGGCAAAATGCACCAACAGATGATATTCCGACCGCAAATGCCTCTACAACATTCGCTGCGGGATCTAATTACACAACCAGAACAGAATATAAGATTTTATCAGCTTTTAGCCGTTTTGCTTACGATTTTGATCAGAAATACCTGTTTACGGCTGTGTTTAGGCTTGATGGTGCATCTAGTTTGGCCAGCGAAAATAGAAATGGTTTCTTTCCCGGGATTTCTGCAGGCTGGAACGTGCACCGCGAAGAATTTTTTAAGGATTCTAAAATCAGTCAGGTTATTTCGAGCCTGAAACCAAGGATCAGCTATGGTCAGAATGGAAATATTGCAGGTTTGGGCCGGTACGAAACGCAAGGTGTTTACAGCTTACACGGAAATTATAATGGAAGTGCAGGTTTTTTGAACACCGGGATCATTAATAAGGATTTAAGATGGGAAAAAAGTAAAACCACAGATCTGGGTTTAGACATGGGTTTATTAAACGACCGCATTACTGTTATATTTGATTATTACGACCGTAAAACGAGTGATCTGTTAACCAATCTTGACCTGCCGAGTTATACCGGATTTTCAAGTTTCAGAACCAATTTAGGCACATTTCAGAACAAAGGAGTTGAAATTGGAATAGATGCAAAAATCTTAAGCAAAGGCGATTTTAAATTAAATGCTGGTGCCAATGCTTCATTCGTAAAAAACAAAATCCTGAAATTGCCTTTCAACGGAAATGAGAACAACAGACAAGGCGGTTTACAGATTTACGATCCTGCATCAGGTCAGGTGATATGGGTAGGTGGTTTACAGGAAGGCCAGCCCCTTGGCAATATGTACGGTTACCGTCAGGTTTCTATTTTTAAAGATGCCGCCGAGGTTGCTGCAGTTGCAGGCAACAGAACCGATGCTATAGCTGGTGTAACCGGACCCAATTTAGCTCCAGGAGTTAACGGAAGAATTACCCCCGGAGATGTGAACTGGCAGGATGTAAACGGTGATAACATCATCGATTCAAGGGATCAGGTTTATTTGGGTAACATTTATCCAAAATGGACGGGTGGTTTTAATTTCAATGCCAGTTACAAGGGGTTTGGGTTTTATAACAGATGGGATTTTGCTTTAGGACATACCATTTACAACGATCTTGTGGCCCGTACATTGGGTAACTATCAGGGTACTTTCAACTATATCAATCTACAGGCGCAGGCCTGGTCGCCAACCAACACCGATACCGATATTCCAAAGGTTTATTATGCCGACCAGGTGGCAGGTTCTAAACAAAATTATACCCGTGCCAACAACGGAAATGCCGTATTGAACGGAAACAATTCGCGGTTTTATGAAAAAGGTGATTATTTGTGCCTGAGAGAGGTCACCCTTTCTTACGACCTGCCCAAAGGACTGTTACAGAAATCAAAATTCTTTAACAATGCAAGGATTTATGTAACCGGAAGCAACCTCTTGTACATCACCAAATTTTCAGGTCCATCGCCAGAGCCACCGGTATCGGGAACAACCATTACAGGTATTTATTCAGGAACATATCCAACACCGAGGACATTTATAATGGGACTTCAGGTGGGCTTTTAACAAAAAAATGATCAAAAGATGAAAACAATATTTAGAAATATATTGGTACTGTTAAGCCTGTCTGGCCTGATCTTTACCGGATGTAAAAATGAACTGGACTTAAGTCCGGTGAGTAGTTTAAGCGATGCAAGTTATTGGCAAACTGCCGATCAGTTTGATGCTTTCGTAAATGGCGTATATACCCGTTTTAGGGGGCACAATGCTAATTTTCAATATTTGGGAGAGTTGCGTTCCGATATTTTCGGTACTGATCCCGGTTCTACAGCAACTTTTACAGGCGAGGCAACGCAGGGTTTAGAGCGCATGTGGCTGCAAACACTCGATGCCGATAACGCAGGCGTTAGTGGTTTTGGTGGTTTTTATACTAATATCAACCAGATTAATTTACTGATCCAAAAACTGAATGAAACCAGTATTCTGCCAGATGCAAAAAAGAAAAATTATCTTGGGATGGCCTATGGTTTACGTGCTTTTTATTATTTCCAGATGTATAGGACCTGGGGCAAAACCATTATCCAAACAGCGCCCACAACTTCAGTTGATGTATCCAACCTGGCTAAAGCTGCATCAAGCGAGGCCGATGTAATGGCACTTATTAAAGCAGATATTGAGCTTTCTAATTCAAATTTTGGATCAAGCTATGTTTTTGATGCTAAAAATAAAAAAGGATTTTGGTCAAAAGCAGCCACCCAAATGTTGAAAGCCGAAGTTTACCTGTGGAATGCACACCGGAGCGGAGGGCTAGCCGATGCTACAACAGCTAAAACGGCATTAACCGATATCCAGGCAAATGTTACATTATCATTATTGCCAAATTTTACCGATGTTTTTTCGACCACAAACAAGGATAACAACGAAATTATATTCTCTTCCAAAAATAAATTAGACGAGGCTACATTGGGTTTCATTGGTAATTATGTACCTCAAACAGGTTTAATTGTTAATTTTTACGATTCGGTGGGCAACCGTAAATTTGATGTAGCTACCGATAATTATGGCGGCTTGTTAAGGGCGCCAACCAAAATTGCGACATACCGCAAGTTCAATAACCTCGATCTGCGAAAAAATGTTTCCATTCAGGCCGCCTATACTAAAAATACTGCCGGAACTTATTCAATTGCAGGTGCTTTTCTTAAAAAATATCAGGGTGAGCAAAACGCGGGTAACAGGGTTTATACAAACGATTTTTTGATTTATCGCTATGCAGACCTGTTACTTTTACTGGCTGAGGCAAAGGTGATTTTAGGTGAAAGTCCAGTGGCAGAAATTAACCTGGTTAGGGCGAGGGGATATGGCGCAAATTATAATGCAGCTACTTTGGGTTATCCAAACCAAGCGGTGGATGTAAATGCAAATGAAGCCATTTTAAAAGAACGTTTTCTGGAGTTTGTTGGTGAAGGAAAACGTTGGTACGATTTAAGGCGCATGGGCGATAGTTTCGTTTACGAATATACAAGCATTACCGCGGCAACTTCCTATAAGCTGTTATGGCCTTTAGATCGGAGTACGCTTACCAACAACAGGGCGCTGGTACAAAACCCGGGTTATCCGGTTTTTTAAAGAAATGGAACGTCATTTCGATTTGATAGCTATCGGATGGAGTGAAGCGGAACGGAGAAATCTTTGAACCTAAAGGTTTCTCCATTAATTCTTAATACTGAAGTCAGTAGAAATTGGCAACGTTCAGTACTATCTTTTAAATTATACAGAAATACAATATGCAAAACATTAAATTACAAGGACTTATTGCTGCGCCATTTACTCCGTTTCATCAGGATGGTGAATTAAACCTGCAGCTGATTCCGGAATATTATTCATTTTTAAAAAAGAACGGTGTTACAGGTGCTTTTATCTGTGGATCAACCGGGGAAGGGGTTTCGCTTACGCGTGATGAAAAAATGAAAGTAGCCGCAGCATGGGCTGATGCCTGCAAAAGCGATACGCATTTTAAAGTAATGACCTTACTTGGAGGAACCTGCATGGCTGATTGCAAAGTATTGGCGAAACACGCCTCAGAAATAGGCCTTTATGGCGTTTCATTAACTGCACCATCTTATTTTAAACCCGCAACTGTTGAGGTTTTGGCCGAAATGTGTGCCGAAATTGCTGCTGTTGTATCCGATATGCCATTTTATTACTATCATATTCCGGTACTAACAGGGGCAAACCACAATATGATCGATTTATTGGAAGCCGTAGATGGTAAAATACCAAATTTCGCAGGCATAAAATACACACATGAGGATTTTATGGATTTTCTATCCTGTATGAGTTTCAAAAATAACAAATACGATATGCTTTGGGGTCGCGACGAAAATATGCTTTCTGCACTGGTTTTAGGCGCAAAAGGTGCTGTAGGAAGTACATTTAATTACCTTACTCCTTTGTATAATCAATTGATTGAAGCTTTTGAACAAAACGACCTGAAAACTGCCATTGCATTGCAGCAGAAATCGATCGATTTTATCCGATTATTGGGTAAATATGGTGGAATTGCAACAGGTAAAGCTTATATGAAAATGATCGGGTTAGATTGTGGCGAATTCAGATTACCTGTTAGAAACATGGATGCAGCAGCATTCGTACAATTTAAAACGGATGTTGAAAATTTAGATTTTCAGGCTTTTAAATCGAAAGCTTCTTTAACCAGAGATGTACACAGCTAACACGGATTTTATCTCTGTATATCCTCTTGATCAGGGATTAAATTATGTTACCTGAAAGGGTGGAGCATGATGAAATTGAAAGCAACAAGTAATGGTTATCTTTATTTGTGCCCAAATTAAATATTAATGAAAAACTTTATTTTATACCTTACTTTCTTGCTTACATCTATCATATCACCAGAATTATTGGCACAGCACCAACATGTAGAAAATATAACCTGGAGTGTTGCCGCCAAAATACCACCTGCGCCTAAACAAAAAGCAGCTATTGGTTTAGCGGGTGCAATTTCGAGTATTAATCACAATGTTGTACTTATTGCTGGCGGAACAAATTTTCCTGACAGCATGCCTTGGAACGGAGGCAAAAAGACATATTACAATGATGTTTTTCTATATCTTAAAACTGCAGGTAATCTACGTTTAATGACTACTAAGGAAAACTTGAAATTACCTTTTAATCTGGCTTACGCTGCAGTTTGTAGCACTTCGCATGGAATTGTTGTTGCTGGTGGCGAAAATGAAAACGGGCTGATTAATAAGGTATTGATCTTAAATTGGAAAGCTCAACAATTACATGTTAACTTTCTTCCTGATTTGCCAAAAGCCTTAAGCAATGCGGCTTTAACCGTAATTGGAGATGTAATCTACCTGGCAGGGGGTGAAGTGGAAAATGGGGCAACCGATCTGTTTTTATCGTTAAATTTATCAAAACCGCAGGAGGGATGGAAAAAAATGACCAATCTGCCTCATTCCGTTTCCCATACCGTTTTGTTGCATCCTGAAGATACTCATGAAATTTTCCTCATTGGAGGGCGAAAACGAAACCAGGGTGATACCAGCACCATTTATAATAGTGTATATGCCTTTAATATAGATAAACAAAGCTGGACGGTAAAAAAATCATTGCCTTGTGTTTTATCTGCGGCTGCCGGTATTGCAAACAGAAAAGATCTTTTAATCTTCAGTGGCGATCATGGCCAAATTTTTCATCAGGCAGAAAAACTGATAGCAGCAATCGAACAGGAGCAAGATCCCGTTAAAAAAGAGAACTTAACTCAGCAGAAAATTAAACTGCAATCTAATCATCCCGGTTTTAGCAGGTCAGTTTTAAAATATGATATTACAAACAATACCTGGCAGACCTTAAAAAACATGATGCCTTATGGTACAGTTACCACCAATGCAGTGGTTTCAGGTCATGATGTGATTATAGCGGGGGGTGAAATTAAAGCAGGAATAAGAACGCCCAATATTTTGGTGGGGAAATTAATGTCTAACAGATGAGAGAGAAAAGATACGCATGGGTGGTAGTTGCACTGCTTTGGTTTGTAGCCTTGTTAAATTATATGGACCGTCAAATGCTTTCAACCATGAAGCCTGCCATGCAGATGGATATTGCCGAACTGCAATCGGCTACCAATTTTGGCTATCTGATGGCTATTTTTCTATGGATTTATGGCTTAATGAGTCCCATATCTGGAATTATTGCCGATAAATTAAACCGGAAATGGCTAATTGTGGGCAGTTTACTGGTTTGGTCGCTGGTTACTTTTTTAATGGGCTACGCTACTACTTTTAATCAGATTTACTGGTTAAGGGCATTAATGGGGGTGAGTGAGGCACTTTATATCCCGGCGGGTTTATCACTGATAGCCGATTACCATAGTTCGAAAACCAGATCGGTAGCCATTGGCATCCACATGACGGGCCTTTACATGGGGCAGGCACTGGGCGGTTTTGGTGCAACCATTGCTTCAAAATTTTCATGGCAGGCTACTTTCCATTCTTTTGGTTTTGTTGGGATTGTTTACGCATTGATTTTGGTATTCTTTCTAAGAGAAAAAAAGAATGTGGTGCTGCAGGAAAAAGAGTCTGTTCAACCAAAACCCTCGCTTTTTAAAGGACTGGCGCTTTTGTTTAGCAATATTTCTTTCTGGATAATCCTCATCTATTTTGCCATCCCTAGTTTACCTGGTTGGGCTACTAAAAATTGGCTTCCCACTTTATTTGCCAATAATTTAGGAATCGACATGGCACAGGCAGGACCAATTTCGACCATTACCATTGCTGCCTCTTCATTTTTAGGGGTAATTTTTGGAGGCATTTTATCCGACAGGTGGGTGCAGAAAAACATTAAAGGGCGTATTTATACCAGCGCCATTGGCCTGGGCTTAACCATTCCGTCTTTATTGCTGATCGGTTTTGGTCATTCTTTGTTCAATATCATAGGGGCGGCCTTTTGTTTCGGTTTTGGTTATGGCATGTTCGATGCCAATAATATGCCTATTCTTTGTCAGTTTGTTTCTTCAAAATACAGGGCTACGGCTTATGGCATAATGAATATGACCGGTGTTTTTGCAGGGGCTTTTATTACCGATTTATTGGGTAAATCAACTGATTCGGGCAGCCTTGGGAAAGATTTCGCCATGTTATCCATCATTGTTTTTATCGCCCTGATGATTCAGCTTTATTTCCTGCGTCCGAAATTTAACGATTTTGAAGATGCTTAAATCAAAAGAAAATTATGAGAAAATTTAAAATAAAAGCAGGCTTAGCTTTGCTACTCCTATTCGCTTCATTTGTATTAAAAGCCTCACCGCCAAAAGGAATCACGATTACAGTCTCATCACCTGTGGTTCCTGTTTTAAAAGGATTGGAAACGAATCCGCTTTTGCGGGTATTGATTTATATCCCGGCTGGTGAAAAAGAAATTTTATTTAATAAGATAGCTGCTAAGCTCAATCCCGCCGGGCTTAAATCTGTAGAAAAAATCGATGTGTATTTTACCGATCAGGAACCGCTTTTTGCAGCTAAAAATAAGTTAACTACCATAAACCCTGCCACTGTAAATATTGGCTTTGAGGTGAACATTAACCTTAAGCCAGGGATGCATTACATTTGGTTTAGTGCTAAGCTTAGAGAGGATGCCGATATCGATTCGAAAATCGAATTTCATGTTAGCCAGGTTGAAGACACAGGTGCAAAAAAATACGTAGTGAAAGAGGAGGGGCAGGGCTACGTAAAAAGATTAGGTGTCGCCGTAAAAAAAGCTGGTGAAAACGGTATCAATACCTTTCGGATTCCCGGGATAACCACTACAGATAAAGGCTCATTAATTGCCGTTTACGATATCCGTTATAAAAATTCAGGAGACCTGCCCGGAAATATTGATGTAGGGATGAGCCGAAGTACCGATGGGGGCAAAAACTGGGCGCCATTGAAAGTGATTATGGACATGGGCGAGCCGAACGAAAACAATGGGGTTGGCGATCCGGCCGTACTTTTCGATCCCGTTACTAAAAAGATTTGGGTGGCAGCACTATGGAGTAAAGGAAACAGATCTATTGCAGGATCAAAACCCGGTTTATCAGAAGATGTTACCGGCCAGTTGGTGTTGGTGAGCAGTGATGATGACGGATTAACCTGGTCGGCACCTAAAAGCATCACCAAAAATGTTAAAGATCCTGAATGGAACCTGTTTTTTAATGGGCCGGGTAGCGGTATCGCAATGGCAGATGGTAAACTGGTTTTTGCAGCGCAATACTGGGATGAAAATGCCATGCCTTATTCTACTTTGTTGTACAGTAATGATCATGGTGCAACCTGGAAAACAGAAGACGGGCCAAAGCCAAATACTACAGAAAGTCAGATTATTGAAACCACGCCAGGTGCTTTAATGCTCAACATGCGCGATAACCGCGGCAGTTTTAGAAGTGTAGCCACCACTACAGATCTGGGTAAAACCTGGACAGAGCACCATACCTCTTATAATGCCCTCCAAGATCCGGTTTGTATGGCAAGTTTTATTAAAGCAAATGTATTGGTAAAGGGCAGACAGAAAGAGGTAGTGTTTTTCGGAAATAATAATACACAGTTTAACCGCTATAATTTAACCATAAAAGCCAGTTTGGATCTGGGTGAAAGCTGGAACAGGAAAAATGAACTCCTTATCGATGACCGAAAGTTTTATGGTTATTCTTCCATAACAAAGATTGATGACAAAACCATCGGCTTCTTTTACGAAGGGTTGAAAGATCTATATTTTGTCCGCATTCCGGTGAGCGAAATTGTTAAATAACCTTCAATGAAAGCTTTTTTAAGACTATCAATCGGACTGATCTTACTGTTCGGTGGAAATACTTATGCCCAAAAAACAAAAATAGCCTGCATCGGAAATTCTGTAACAGCGGGTTATTTGCTGCCAGATCCGAAAAAAGAAGCTTACCCTGCGCAATTGCAACAACTTTTGGGTGACCAATATTTGGTGGGTAATTTTGGTCATAGCGGGGCTACATTGCTGAAAAAGGGCCATAATCCATACTATAAAACAAAAGAATTTAGCGAGGTATTAAATTTTCGCCCCGATATTGCGATTATCCACCTTGGTTTAAATGATACCGATCCGCGGAACTGGCCAAATTATAAAGGCGATTTTCAATCGGATTACCAATGGCTGATAGACAGCTTAAAACAGGGAAACCCTAAGCTTAAAATTTATATTTGCAAACTAAGCCCCATTTTTAGCGGTCATCCGAGGTTTAAATCCGGAACACGGGATTGGTACTGGCAGATTCAGGGTAAAATTGTCCAGGTAGCAAAAGCAAATGGATTTGAACTCATCGACCTCAATACAGCATTGAATAACCGTCCTGACTTATTTGCTGATTACCTGCACCCGGATACTACCGGAGCAGCTATAATTGCTAAAACCGTATATGCACATTTAACAGGGAATTTTGGCGGCTTCAAATTACACCCATTGTTCACCGATCACATGGTTTTGCAGCGCGATAAACAAATCCCGGTTTATGGAACAGCAAATGCCGGAGATCAGGTTGAAGTTGAGTTTAACCACCTTACGCTACGAACCACGGCAAATGTTAACGGGAAGTGGAAAGTATTTTTTAAACCAATGAAATTTGGCGGGCCTTATACCCTTAAAGTTAAGGCAGGTAAACAACGTATTTTATTAAATGATGTGATGATTGGCGACGTATGGTTATGTTCCGGTCAATCGAACATGGCTTTCCCATTAAAATCATCGGCAACTGCCGAGGCTACCTTAAGCCATTTAAATAAAAATCTTCCCATCAGGTTATTGAAGTTTAATCCACTTGTCGAAACAGATAACATTACCTGGGACATCAAAACACTGGACGCAGTAAATGCGCTTAATTATTTTTCCGGAAGCTGGGCCAAACCTGAAGAAAACACAGTGGGCGATTTCTCTGCAGTGGCTTATTATTTTGGAGAAAAGTTAGCTCTGAGCGAACAGGTTCCGATTGGACTTATTCAAATGGCGGTTGGAGGATCAACATTAGAATCGTGGATGGATCGAACAACATTAGAACATGATGATCTCCTGGTTGATCTGTTAGCCAACTGGCGTAAATCCGACTTTATCCAGGATTGGGTACGTGGCAGGGCATCGGTAAACCTTAAAAATGCGATTAATCCAAAACAGCGGCACCCTTACGAACCTGCTTACAATAATGAAGCGGGGATCTCAACTTTAACCGAATTTCCGATAAAAGGGGTGATATGGTACCAGGGAGAGAGCAATGCGCAAAATGTGGAGTTATTTAATCATGAATTTCCGCTGTTGGTTAAAAGCTGGCGCAAAAAATGGAACGATAATTTTCCTTTTTATTATGTTCAACTTTCTTCTATTGATCGCCCTTCATGGCCCTATTTTAGAGATGCGCAACGGAAACTGCAGGCCATTATCCCAAATTCAGGTATGGCGGTAAGTTCCGATCTGGGCGATTCGCTTAATGTTCATCCTGCACATAAAAAAGAAATAGGCGAACGGCTGGCTTTATTGGCCATAAAAAACAATTATCATAGGCAGATTCAAGCCAGTGGTCCCGTAGCGGTGGCAGCCAGAAGGATTGAGCATACCATCATTATTCGCTTTGATCATGCTAAAAAACTGATGGCTGGTTCCGGCTTAGCTGTAAAAGGCTTTGAATTAGAAGATGAGAAAGGCAATCATTGGCCTGTTATAGCAGTTGTTTTTAACAATACTGTGCATTTAACTGTCCCTGCGAAGTTAAAGATCATACAAGTTTTATATGCCTGGCAGCCCTTTACACGTGCCAATTTAATGAACGAGGCCAAACTGCCGGCTTCAACTTTTTCCATTTCTATAAATTAAAAAATATGAGTTATACTGCCGAAGAACTGCAAAATCTTGCTGTATTCTATAAAAACCAGTTATTAAATAACACGGTTCCATTTTGGTTTCCAAGATCAATTGATCAGGAACATGGCGGTTACCTGCTCATGCGAGACCGGGATGGAAGTTTGATCGACGACGATAAAGCGGTGTGGATCCAGGGCCGTACTGCATGGTTGTTATCAACCCTTTGTAATACAATTGAACATAAAAAAGAATGGTTAGATGGAGCCAAATCTGGTATCGACTTTTTAAATAACCATTGTTTTGACACTGACGGACAGATGTTTTTTCATGTAACCCGTGTTGGGCAACCGATTCGCAAAAGGCGCTATTATTTTTCTGAAACCTTTGCGGTGATTGCCAATGCGGCTTATGCACAGGCAAGTGGTGATGAAACCGCTGCGGAAAAAGCGAGGTATCTGTTTGGAAAGTGTATCGAATATGCCACAACACCAAGTTTATTACCAGCAAAGTTTACCGGTACCAGGCCAGCAAAAGGTATTGGAGTGCCCATGATCATGATGAATACTGCCCAGCAGCTGAGAGAAACCATTGGCGATCCCCGTTGCGACGAATGGATTTCGAAATGGATTGAAGAAATCAAAAACGATTTTGTGAAAGATGATATTCATTGTGTGATGGAACAGGTAGCGCCAGATGGCAGTATAATCGATCATATAGACGGAAGAACTTTAAATCCCGGCCATGCCATAGAAGGTGCCTGGTTTATCTTGCACGAAGCAAAATACCGCAATAACGATCCCGAACTGATTAAACTCGGCTGTAAAATGCTCGATTATATGTGGGAACGTGGCTGGGACAAAGAATATGGCGGGATTTTGTATTTTAAAGATGTGTACAATAAACCGGTGCAGGAATATTGGCAGGATATGAAATTCTGGTGGCCGCAGAACGAAACCATAATTGCGACATTACTGGCCTATACGTTAACCGGCGATGAAAAATATGCCCGCTGGCATAAAATGGTTCATGATTATGCTTACGATAAATTTCACGATAAAGAACATGGTGAATGGTTCGGCTACCTGCACCGCGATGGAACCGTCGCACAAACCGCTAAAGGCAACTTATTTAAAGGACCTTTTCATTTGCCAAGGCAAGAGTGGTATTGTGCAAAGTTATTGGAAGAATTGGGTTTTAGTTCAGAATCCTGAGTTGGCAGGTTAGAGTTGATTTTGCTTTTAAACAAGTATTTGAATAATCACCAATGATCAATCAAGCCAATTAACGAATTACTAATGAACTAATGACTAATGAACTAATGGCTAATGAACTAATGTCTAATGAACTAACAAACCAGAATCCATATACTTGTAAATATTTATAATTTATATGCTTGATTTCAGATTGCAGGTTTTTTATGCCGTGGCCAAGCGCCTCAATTTTACCCGTGCGGCGGCTGAATTATTTATTTCGCAACCTGCAGTAACCAAACATGTTAAAGAATTGGAGGCACAATATAAAACAACACTTTTTGAGCGTAGCGGAAATAAAAAAATAGAATTAACTGCTGCGGGAAAAGTGCTGCTAGCCTACGTAGAGCAATTAATTTCGGTTTATGCCGAGCTGGAGTACGATATAAACCTGTTGAACAAAGAGCATGGCGGCATATTGAGGATAGGCGCCAGCACAACCGTTGCACAGTATATTTTGCCAAAGGTACTTGCCCTGTTCCATAAAAAATTTGCTTCGGTCAATATTCAGTTGCTTACCGGCAATACAGAAGACATTGAACAAGCCTTGCTGGCTAAAGAGGTCGAAATCGGCATCATAGAAGGTTTTTCGCGTAGTCCGCAGATGAGTTATGAGCCTTATCTGCGTGATGAAATTGTATTGGTAGCTGCCTCAAACAACAACAAAATCAAAAAAGACACAGTAAAGCCGGAAGAACTGCTCAATTATCCATTTTTGTTAAGAGAGCCAGGTTCTGGTACGCGTGAGGTAATCGGTATTGCCCTGGCTAAGCACGGCATCAAACTTGCTGATCTGAAAATGGAAATGCAGTTGGGTGGTACAGAGAGTATTAAAGCCTATTTAAGCCATAGCGATTGTTTAGCCTTTGTTTCGGTATATGCCATATTAAAAGAACTCAGGGATAATGAACTCCGGATTATCGACATTAAAGGAATGAACATCGAAAGGCCTTTTCATTTTATCCGCCAGCACGGGCAACCCTCTTCGCTTGCAGAACTGTTTATTCGGTTTGCTAAAAACCAGAAAATTGATTAATTAGATGAATTTCGATAACTATTAGTTATGGATGATTAATGGTTGTGATAAAAATTTGCGTTTATTGTGATGGATATTTGGATATCGAAAAAATAACAAAATGAATATCCATACCCATGCAGCTTCCTCAGATGACGGACTTATCCTAAAAGTAGGGCCTTCAACCAAAAAGATCATATTTATAATTTGTGCAGCGCTTTGCCTATCACCGTTCATAAGTCCGACAATTGCTTTGCTGCTTGGGTTTATCATTGCGCAGTTTACCGGTCATCCTTACCTCGCGCTTAACCACAAAGGCACCAGTTTATTACTTCAGTTTTCTGTTGTAGGGCTGGGTTTTGGCATGAATGTACATTCAGCACTTCAGGCAGGTAGGGAGGGTATCATTTTTACCATTTTTTCAATTATAGGCACCCTGATTTTAGGTTACTTTATCGGGAAATGGCTTAAGATCGGGAAGAAAACTTCTTACCTCATCTCATCAGGTACGGCAATTTGTGGCGGAAGTGCTATTGCAGCAATTTCACCCGTAATTTTGGCAGAAGAAAAAGAGGTTTCAGTTGCTTTGGGCTGCGTGTTCATCTTTAATGCTTTAGCGCTTTTTATTTTCCCCTTTTTAGGACATTATTTAAACCTTTCGCAAACGCAGTTTGGTTTATGGTGCGCCATTGCCATACACGATACCAGCTCTGTAGTAGGGGCTGCAAGTAAATTTGGCGAAAAAGCACTCGAAGTAGCCACAACCGTAAAACTGGCACGTGCATTATGGATTATCCCGGTAGCCTTTCTTTCTACCTTTTTATTTAAAAACCCATCTAAGAAAATCAGTTTTCCTTATTTCATCATCCTGTTTGTTATTGCCATTGTTGCCAATACTTATCTGCCTTTAGTTGCAATATGGAGCCCTTATTTAATTGCCATTGCTAAGGCAGGGCTCACCCTTACACTCTTTTTAATAGGAGCCGGACTTTCACGTAAAATCTTATTAGCGGTAGGTTTCAGACCTTTGCTTCAGGGTTTGTTGCTTTGGACGACGATTTCTGTAGTAGCGCTTTATGCTGTAATACATTTAGGATAGAAATGAAGACAATTACAAAATCTTTGAACCACCAGGTTATCGTTCAAAGATTTTGTTTCTCATTTCCCTACCAACCATTGCAAATTACAAATAACGATCCTCTTCTGTAATCTCCAGATCATTAATACTGGCATAACGTTTCTGCATCAAGCCATTTTCGTCAAATTCCCACAGCTCGTTGCCATAACTGCGGTGCCATTGGCCAGCGCCATTACGCCATTCATATTCGAACCTCACTGCTACACGGTTTTCGGCAAAGGTCCATAACTCTTTTTTAAGTTTGTAATCCAGTTCATTTGCCCATTTGGTGGCTAAAAAGGCTTTAACTTCTTCGCGGCCATTGATAAACTCATTTCGGTTGCGCCATTCTGTATCAATCGTGTAAGCCAAACATACTTTCTCCGGATCACGGCTGTTCCAGGCATCTTCTGCCATTTGCACTTTCTGTAAAGCAGTTTCATAGGTAAATGGTGGCATTGGAGGTTTTTGTTCCATGGTTTTATTTATTAGAGATAAAAGTAATTTTTATTGCCACAATTGCCTGCTTCAAGTAAACAATTGTGGCATGTTGGATTATTTAGGTAAAGTCGCTAAAAATTTCAGGATCTCATTTCCTATTTCATATCCATGCGATTCTAATGCAAAATGCCCGGTGTTATAAAATTTAACAATTGCATCAGGCACGTCTTTTTTATAAGCTTCTGCTCCTGCAGGTAAAAAGAAAGGATCTTTGTTACCCCAAACGGCTAAGATTTTTGGTTTGTATGTTCTAAAATATTCCTGGAATTTGGGATATAGTGCTACATTGCTTTTATAGTCCTTTAAAAAATCCAGCTGAATCTCTGCCACACCCGGGCGGTCGAGAAAATATTGGTCTAAAGTATACGATTCTGGAGCAATAACAGATGGATCAGTAACTCCGGTAAGATATTGGAATTTAGTTGCATCATGGGTTAAAAATTCCTTTAATGCTGCTCTGTTTGCTGGTGTATCATTTTTCCAATAGCGTTGTATGGGGTTCCAACCTTCGCTTAGACCTTCTTCATAAGCATTTCCATTTTGCGAAATAATTCCTGTGATTTTTTCTGGATTAGCCAAAGCGAGGCGGTATCCGGTAGGTGCTCCATAATCAAAAACATATACCGCGAAACGGTTCAGTTTTAATCCTTCGATAAAACCCTGCATGGTTTTGGCCAGGTTATCAAAGGTATAATCGAATTTAGAACGCTCAGGAAGATCTGTATAACCAAAGCCTGGCAAATCAGGTGCAATTACATGGTATTTTTCACTCAACATCGGGATGAGGTTACGGAACATGTGCGATGAAGTTGGGTAACCGTGAAGCAGTAAAATGGTCGGCGCATTTACAGGACCGGCTTCGCGATAAAAAATACTCAGGCCATTAACACTTATATGGCGATAATGAACATTAGCTGATGATGTAGTTGGATGTGTTGCTGGAGTTGATTGTGCCATAACGTCTAATTTTGTTAACAAAACAGCCAGAATAATGCCGGCCAATTTTAGGTTTTTCATTTATCATTTATTTTTACCAAAACTATATAGTATATTTAATCATTAAAAATGATTTATAGTGATGTTATGAATCTTAATTTGTGATTTATGAATACCAATGATCTGAATTTGTTCGAGGCAGTTGCCCATTATGGCAGTTTTACCAAAGCAGCCGAAGCCATGTTTACTGTACAATCGAACGTTACTGCCAGGATTAAAAACCTTGAAGAAGAATTCGGTACGCCACTTTTTACAAGAACATCCAGAAAAGTAGCGCTAACGGCAGCAGGGGAGACCTTAATGCGTTATAGCAAGCAGCTTAATCATATTATAGATGAAGCTAAGAGAACAATCGGTAAAAATGACCGCGTTAAAGGACAGGTTAAAATTGGCTTTCTGGAAACAATGATGACACTTGAAGGACCAAAAATGGTTAATGAACTTGCCGTTAAATTCCCCCATGTCGACCTTGAATTTAGATCCGCCATGCGTCCGAGTTTGTTGAGTGATGTGCTAAATTATAGGTTAGATGCAGCCTTTGTACCCTCGCCGATTGATCATCCAGAACTGGAACAGATCAGGATTAAAGAAGAGGAGATTGTTGTGGTTGCACCTGGCAATTGCAAAAGTTTAGAGGAACTACTCGAAAAGAAACCAATCAGAACCATCGTGTTTGATCAGGGCTGTGTATTTAGGGCAAGGCTCGATTCGTGGCTGGTGAGCAAGGGGATCGATCAGTATCATAAAACGGTGATGAACTCTATCGAAGGGGTGGTTAATTTTATTGAATCGGGCATTGGTTTTAGTTTCCTGCCCAAAGAAATCATCACTACTTTTTATAGCAGCAAAAAAATCAAAACTTTTGCCCTCCCACGCGAACTTGGATTAATGACCACCTTATTTGTGTACCGGAAAGATGTGCCGCCTTCGCCAGCATTACAGGGGTTTATCAGTCTGTTTGATAAAGATAAAGCTCAGTCATAAATTTGCAAAACTAAATCCCTCAGCTGGTCCTAAAAAGGGTCATCATTTCTGATGGCTTTTTTTAGGATTTTTAGGTCCAGAAAATTAAAACGGTATTTTCCTAAATTACCTTGTTAACGAATCAAAGTAGCTTTTCACAGCAACAAAAAGGTCATCCATCGATTATGCCTTTTAAAATTGACTGTGCATATCGATCTTGAATTATTCTTTTTGTTGAGGAACAAGATTCTTCACTAATCAAAAAATGAAATTCAAATATTGTAAACGCTAAACCTGAAAACTACCTGATTTATGAAAAAACATTTACTATTAACACTATCATCATTAATAAGCATTTATAGCTTTGGCCAAACCGTAAAAGACGGAAAAGTTGATACCGAGAGCGGTAAAATGTTGAATAAACTCGATTCTGCTAAAAAACAGGAGGGTTGGACAGTACGTGGAACAAATACCTTATTGTTAAATCAGGCCGCATTTTCTAACTGGGTAGCTGGAGGGATAAACTCGGTTGCGCTAACAGCCAGAGCTGATTATGAATTTAACCTGAAACGAGGCAAAAACCTTTGGGAAAACCGTCTTTTAGCAGGTTATGGCTTACGCTCTGAGCAGAAAAGCCAAACCACAAAAGTAGAAGATGTTATCGATTTAACTTCAAAATATGGTTACCAGATTAATCAAAGCAATTGGTTTGCTGCTGCTGCACTCAATATAAAAACCCAGTTCAGCAAAGGTTATGATTACAGCAAGCCGGAACAGGGGTATCTATCTAACTTTTTATCGCCTGGTTATTTAACATTTGGTTTTGGCGTTGATTATATACCAAATGATAATTTCCAGATCAGTATCCATCCGCTTACTTCACGTTTAACTTTTGTGAAGGATGATGCCGTTTTCGATCCAAACAGAGATGGTGTGCCAACAGAAGCTTTTGGTGTTGAGCCGGGCAAACATTTTGTTTATCAATTTGGTGCTTATGTCGGTGGAAGATACAAAGCTAAACTGATGGAAAATATCCTATTAGATAACCGTTTAGGTGTTTTTAGTAATTACCTTAAAGATCCGCAGAATTTAGTGATCGCCTATTCGGCCATTCTTGATATGAAAGTAAACCGCTATATTTCTACACAAATTACCGCAGATTTATTTTATGATAATAATCAAATTGGTAAGCTGCAGCTTAAAGAAACTTTGGGTGTAGGCTTAACTTATAAATTTGGGAAATATTAAAGGATAAAGGGGAGATTGATTCTAATTTCTATCTGGAAGTACAACTCCAGGTGCATCTGTTAAAATTCGTAATGCAATAAAAAAGCCATCATTTTGCACTGCCCCCAAAAAGTTAGACACTATTTGGGGGCATTTTTATGCGAAAAAAGTACTCAGCCGAATTTAGGTTGAAGCTAGTCAATGAATATCTGGCAGGGCAATCCAAGAAAGGATTAGCA
>Ga0308160_10000945_pt1 | contig 45490 bp, 25 predicted proteins | sample PhyFR1_FD_201036 | JGI IMG/M metagenome (GOLD analysis project Ga0308160, IMG submission 201036) | Phyllosphere microbial communities from UC Gill Tract Community Farm, Albany, California, United States - DLSLF.R1 | ecosystem: Host-associated > Plants > Phyllosphere > Unclassified | place: USA...
ATTGGCGGCCAGGCTGGCACCGGCAGTGTATGTCCAGAGAAAGACCCCAGAAATGCAAAAAGCCCATCAACCGAAGCTGATGGGCTTTTTTCTTGAATTCTGGTGGGAAGTGCAAGTTTCGAACTTGATGAGCTGGCGATGTCAGAGCACGTCAGCGTAGGCCTGCGCGGGGCATGAGGGTACTAGAATCGCAGGTCTCGGCATCTGGAGTGCGTTGAGCTCATCTGTTGCCCCCCCAAATTCCCCCCAAGTTTACTCCGTGACTGAAGCAGGATCGCCACCCGAGCGGGCGACTATACGCCCTGTGTCGGGATAGCATATACGGCAGGATGTCGCTCAAGCAGCCTATTAGTGTTCTCGAAACTGTTGGGACACTGGGGCGGCGACGGCGGAACGGCTTGCCGCCCTGGCGCTTATGTTTTTCGCATCGCCACGAAAGGCAACTCAACACGATTAAGCATGGTCCTGTGGCCAGGATAACTGTCATCTAGCTGGACCAATCTTGGTCCTGGCACCGACCCTGGCTGGATCCCGAAACGTACGACCAACTCGTCTATATTTATGAGTGTGGTACATCCGTGTTTACGTCGCCGATGCCCGATCTCGAGCCGCCACGAAGCTGGCCCGGCTACGGAAGGCACTTTCCATGCTTGCTTGACCTCCCTGCCAAACACAAGCGCAAATCCCATATGCTTTGTTCCAACTGCACGCGTAACCAAACATTCCGCAAACAGATAAATCAGAAAGCGATTGAGCAAATAACATTTGTCGAAATACCATCCCCTAACCAGATGGATGACTTCTCCGGTGCCCTTTCTGATGCCAGTAAGCACTGCTTTGACCACTGAAGGAGACTTCGCGAGCTCTCTAGCCGCGAGCCGGCATGCCCTATCCACCATGACAAAACCAGCGCTGTCCCGGGCCCATGAAGTATGCTGTCGCAGCTGCCGGTCAGCACTGAGCAATGTCGGTAACTGCTTGTGCAATGCCTGCCTTACCTTAGGGGTGTCTTCAAGCATGCGGATGAACTCAACCGGATGGTCAAATTCCGTCAGGGCGCGGAAAGTATCTTGGATAGCGCCGTCGCCCCCACCAAGCACGACCACACGCTGCCCGGTTACTGCATTCTGTTTGAGTCCGTCGTTCGACCAGAACGGCGCTGACGCTGCTACAGGAACACCTGGAACCGTAACAGTTTCGTCACCCATGCCAGCTGCGAGGATAACGTAATCAGGTTCAATATACCGGGGCAAGACCGATTTTTTTCCGCATTCCCACTCGCGGGCACGCCCGAACTCTTCATAACGCGCCTTGTCAGAGCGCGCTTCCCCAGCCGTATCTTGCACCGCACGAATGGCCTCAATCCTAGCAAAGTCCTTGATAAAAGCAGCCACTCCCTTCCTATCAGCCTCGACCAAAAACACCGGTAACGGTGTGGGACAAGCTCGGGCTGCAAACGCCTTTCGCCAGCGCCTCACGCATGATCGTAAACGCTTCCCAAGCTCGTGAGCACTAATCGGGCGAGCCGCGCGCCAAGCGAGCGGTGATTTGCCATATATCGTCCACGGTGTTTGGCGGTTGAGTGGATAAGACTGGTTCGCGTAGAACGGGCTGGGCCATTCGTACATGTAGGGACCGACAAAACGCGACCGAACGCCGTTGAATAGTGCAAAAGGCATGTCTCGGGTTTCCACTGCGTACACCTGATCGAACCCGGCCTCGCTCGCCGTCAGCGCGGCAGTCATGCCTGCCACCCCCATTCCAACGATCAGCAAGCACCGAGCGCCTGGATCCGCCGCTTTCAGATCGACGACCAACTGCTGTGCGCGTACCATCTGGTCGCGAATACTGACGTTTATCTGGCTAGTAGAAAGATCAAAAACATTCGCGGCGACCTTGTGCGCTAACAGACTTAGGCTGTCAATTTCTTGGAAATGCGTCACGGCGATCCGGTTCCCTCAAAAAGTTTGTCGACAAAACCTTCAAATTCGTCCGTGGGCAGCGCAAAGAGGGTCGGATGTCCCAAGACACCGCGAATGCCGGTACCGCCAGCCCCTGGTTCGCCAGTGTCGCCACCGCCGCCGCGTCTGCCGCCATTCCCGCCACTACCACGCCCCGTCCCGTTGCCGCCGCGATCACGCTCGCCCGACTCGTCTTTGGTGCCCTGTTGTTCGCGTACCGGTAATAACAAGTGTTCGTTTATCTCATCCGGTGCGCTCAGGCGCCAGCTATCCCATGGTAAGCCCGGCGCGTCGACGCGCGGCTGCGCTGGTCTAATCCAGCCCAGGCGGCTAAGCTCTTGCAGATGTCGCGCTATAGCATCGAACCATTTGTTCCAATCGCCGTCTTCGCGATGCATATAAGCGACGAGCAGATCAGTTTGCCAAAGTTCCCGATGTGGGAATTCTAAGGAGTCAGCGTGGCGGTTACCCGGCGCGTCTTGCATGACTGCCAACAGTGCACCCATCAGACGAAGGTCAATATGCTTGGCCATCAAAAATTCTCATGTGCTGTTAATGCAATCTTATAATGAACAGCGTCCTCTTCGCACTGAAAAATTACAGTTGGCAAAGACCGCTTGGAACCGGATAGTATCTCGGGGAACGAGGGCCGGACGGTAGAGCGCACTGTTGCATCTTCCTAAGATCCCTCGCTCTTTGTCGTAGTCACGGATTCATTTCGCTTCCTGACTTCATCACAGTAGCGATCAGGCGAGCGGGATCGCGGTCGGCCCCGCTCTCGTATCCGACGGCGTGTTAGCCCTTGCCAACGCTACGATTTCCTCATGCGCTTCGAGCTCGTCATCTTCCATTGTTTGTTCGAGCACCGCTGTCGCCAGCTTTTTCGACGGTTTTACGCCCAACGCCCGCAACATCTCTGCTTGGCGTATGACATTGCCTCTCCCTGTGCTCAACCGCTTGTAAGCCGAGTCATACGCGTCCTGCGCCTGCTTAAGCCGGTCTCCGACACCCGTAAGATCCTTGACGAAATCGCTCAGTTTGTCGTAAAGCTCAGCACCCCGTTTTGCAATCTCCTGAGCATTTCGAGTCTGCGCTTCCTGACGCCATAAATGCGCAACGGTACGAACAACGAAGAGCAAGGTGGACGGTGACACAAGCAGGACGTTTTTCTCCCATGCGTCCAAGAACAGCCTGTTGTCATTCGTACTCGCCAGCATAAAGGCTGGTTCGATCGGTACAAACAACAGCACGAAATCCAACTGTTTAATACCGTACATGCTTTGATACTGTTTGCTCGACAGCCCTTTAATATGGCTCTTTACTGAATCGAGATGGCGAGTTGCGGCAGCTGCGCGCGCTTCCTCGGTCTCAGCAGTAACGTATGCTTCGTATGCAATCAAAGATACCTTTGAATCGATTACCAAGTCACGGTCTTCGGGCAGATGCAGGACGACGTCAGCCTGTCCGCGCGATCCGTCTTCGCGCTTCTGGTTTTCCTGAACAACGAACTCTCGCCCTTTCACCAGCCCTGCTGTTTCCAGCACGCGTTCCAGCACCAACTCCCCCCAGTTGCCCTGCACCTTCACATCGCCCTTCAACGCTCGGGTCAGGTTCTGTGCATCCTGACTGAGCGCCTGGTTCAAGCCAACCAGATGTCGCACCTGTTCGGCTAGGGCAGTTCGGTCCCTCCCCTCCTGAATATAGACTTCCTCAACCTTGCCTTTAAATTCGGTCAGTTGCGTCTTCAGCGGGTTAAGCAGCTGGCCAAGTGACGTCTGGTTCTGCTCAGCAAATCGTTTCGATTTTTCTTCAAGAATGTCATTTGCCAAGCTCTTGAACTGATCACTTAATAAGGTCTTTGCATGATCCAACAGTGCCAGTTTTTCCGCCGCGGACTCCTGTTCAGCTTTCGCGCGTGTTCTAAGCTCCGTTAGTTCATCAGTGAGATGTGCTGCCTCAGCCGACTTCTGCGTCAAAGCCGCCTTAGAAATGTTTAACTCATTTGCCGCCCGAGTATGCGACTCTCGTTCAGCAGCCAGCTCGGCAGTGAGCCGTGCAATCTGACTGCTACTACTCTCGCGAAGTTCATGCAACGCCGCGCCTACCTGCGTGAGCTCGGCGTTCAGGCTAGTCGCGCTTACCTTTAGCTCGGCAAGTTCTCCGCGTGTCAGCGTATGTGCTGCCTTTTCGGCGTCGTAGCGCGCCGCCTCCGCACTGCTAGCTTCGCGCAACGCAGCAAGCTGTTTCTTCAATTCGTCGAGCTCGGCATTCGCGCCACCGAGCGCCCGCTCCGCATACTCCAGCCGCGCCGCCTGCTCTTCAAGCGCCGCCTTGCGCTCGTTCGCGTTGCCGAGGGCCTCATTGGACAGTGAAAGTTGACGTTGGAGAGTTTCCTTTTCAGCTTCAAGGCCATGGCACCGGGCTTCAAGCAAAGCAACCGCCTGGCCTTTCTTTCCGACCTCTTCTGACACCCGGCGTAGGGCCTCGGTATTTTCCCGAGCCAGCTGGTCCCGCTTCTCGATTTCCTGTTCCAGTTCAGGCACACGACTAACGCGTGCGGTCAGGCTAGCGACTTCATCCCGGACGCGATCAAGTTCATCGCGCCAGGTTTCCCCTTGGCGCCGGACGGCCTCTGCAGCGCTCTGTTCTGCGCGACGAGATTCATCGCCAGCCCGTACACGCTCACGCAGCTCACTGAGCTCCCCCTGCGCGCTTATCACTGCCTTGGCTACTGCCGCCTCGACTTCTGATGCACGTTTACTACGAGCCAAATACGTCGCAACGACTGCGCCGAGAATCAAGCCTAGTAACAGAAATCCGGCTGAGAAGAATTCGTTCATAAGACCTTGTACTTAAAGTTAATAGGATTCGGGCAGTACGTTTCCTGAAGAGGATCGCAAAAAAATATACCGAAAGTCAATGCATATCTGCAATTACAAACGATTCCAGATCTTGCCTAGTTCCTCGTGGCCCTCTAGACCTCGCCACCTCGTCCCACACCGTTGAAGGGGCATAATGTGCGCCCTGGCCCTCGCATCTTCGATGAAGGGGTGACAGGGCTTGGCATGGTGCGCAGGTACGTGTGTTGATAACTGTAGTGGGCTCGCGTCGATCGAAGGAGTGCCTTCGGTTCGGCTGGATAGTGTCGGAGGAAGGCGAGCACCAAACTCATGACCTACCATGGGATACAGCGCGCCCGGCGTCGATTTCGCTGCGGACCGCCTCCAGTACGGTACGCGCCTGCGCCCGCGTGTGGCTCTGCGGATGGGCCACCCGGTAGGCTGTCACGCCTGCACACTTGAATGGCCAGTAACTTCTCTTAATGAATCCTGGTTGCGTCTCCCAGGTGTGGTCGAACAGGGCCTTGACGAACCTGTCATAGCCGTAGCCGGAAGCGAACACGATGAGGTGGGGAGCCAGCACCTCGATCTGGGCCGCGAGCAGTAGTCGTGACAGTTCAGCGATGCGCTCCTGGGTGACACCGCGGCAGGGCGAGCCTTCGTTGAGACTCGCACAAAGCAGGTTTCCCCATGCGACTTGGACACGACTGTGTGCCGCCGGGCTGAGGGTAGCCGCCAGGCTACGGTGAAACTGCAGAAACTTGCTGCGCCCTGGCCTTGCCTGCATCATCCTGCGATGGCAGTCCATCTGCGCGCGAACGTAGTCGTCCAAGGCAGCCGGCCTGCGCTCGGTTGAGACGAGGTTCTGCAGTGACTTGCCCCATTTGCGTGGTTCCTTTCCCACCAGCATGACGCGGATGTCGCTGCGCAAGTACTCATCTGTAGCCGCAGGCAGGAACAGGCCCGAGAGCTTGCCTCTGGTTTCGTCAAGGCCCAGCTTGACCAGGCCATCGAAGTCCAGCAGCCGCGTATACCGCTCAAGAAGCTGGGCATCGACCTCTGCGCACGACAATGCCTGACCGTGGCCAAATTGCCTTAAACCGGCACTGCTTTGCAGCCTTGTGTCCACCGAGGCATCGTCATTAACACAGTCCAGCACCTGCTATGCGAGCGACAGCAACCGGTCAACGGCCCGGCTCGCAGCCTCGACCTGCTTGAGTGCAGCTTCGCGGTCGGCACGTTGCTCCCGTAGCTTCTGCAGGCCAACCTTGATGTCGCGGCTCATGTTGTCGACGAAGCTGCGCGATGAACGCTCCAGGCTCGTTTCGATTTCCTCGATTTTCTGGTCGACGAGCCCCTTGATCTCCTCAGTCACAGCCCGGATTGCTGCACGATGCGCCTGCTTCAGGTCGTCGATCGTACTGTCGGATACCCGTCCGCTGCCGAACTGCTTGGTGATCTTGCCAGTAAAGTCGGTGGTGCCGAAATCAACCGTCGGGATCGAAATACGCCGCAGGCTCTTGTTGATCCCGCTGAGCATCAGGTCGCCGTCGAAGTCCGCGCTGCCAGTATCGAACAAGGCCATGGCCGCGGCGCTGACGTTCCTGCGCAGCGTGTCCAGGTCCAGGCAGTTGCTGATCCGGTCCTGGAACCGGGCCACACATTCGTGCCCATGGCGGTCGATTTTCTCGATGGCATCCTGCACGCTTGCGTACACCGTCTCAACGTCGCGGTATTCGGTAACCCATGTATGGCCGAACAGCCCTCCGAAGATCGATTTGTCGACCTGTATGGACTCGGTTCTGGTTCCCTTCACCGACTCGATAGACGCGTATTCCAACGACAGCTTGTCCAGTTCGGTCTTGAGCCGCGCGAACTTCTTGCAAGCCTCCACTGCCTGCTCGTCGAACACATCCTCCAACCTGTCTCTGCCTCTTTCCAGGCGCGACACCGTTTGCTCCTCGAGTCGCTCCAGTTCTGCGATTGTGCCGGCCTGTATCTGGCGGCGCCGGTCCGCGAGGCCGGTCTTCAGCTCTTCGAGCCGGCGTTTCAGCGCGCTTCGCAGCCCCTCTGCCAGATGCTGCTCCTTGGCCTCCAGCAGTACACGCTTGCGCTTGCCCTGCTCCATGATCTCCTTGAACAACTTCGGGATGTTGGACAGTGCACGCAAGCGTTCGGTATCGAACGCAACACCCGTGGACCGGCACAGCTCCTCGTAGTGATGGCGGTCGTCGGCGGACAGGCCCTCGAGGTCCTGCGCGACCAGCCACGCCCACGACGAAATATAGTATGGGGTCCGATCCTTGAGTTCGTTGAGCAGCTGTAGGCTGCGCGGCTCCTCGCCGACGCGTCGCATTTGTCCCGCAAACGCCTCGTGGGCAAGCGCCGACATTTTACGGTCCAACAACTGCAGCATTGCAGCGAGTGTGATGGCCTCGCGCTGTTCGACTGGATAAGCCTGGGCCGCCTGACGCGCCTGTGCAGGCAGTTTGCCGTCCTGGCGCAATGTCAGGTCGCGCTGTGTGCCGACCAGGAACACGGCCTTGTCGCCCAGGCCCGCCTGCGGCAACTGTTCACGAAACACTTTCATGTCGCTCGCGCCCAGGAACTGCCCGAGCGGGGACAGCAAAAAGATCACGTCGCAGCGGGCCAGGTGGGCGCGCGTGATCGCGCCCCTCGACACGACAGGGTCATTGAAACCCGGCGTATCAATCACTTCCAGGCCCTCCAGCCTCGGATCGTTCAGGTGCAGCGTAGTCATCTTGGTGATCGGGGTGAACCGCCCTCCGCTGCCGACGAAATCCTGCAGCGCGTGGGCCAGTTCCCTGGCGTCGTCCTTGCCGTCGATGACCCTGGTCTGTCCAAGGAATTCCGACGGGTCCAGGGCTTTCTCGCGCGCCTTACGCACCAGCTCAGCGCAAGCAATCAGTGACGGGTCCATATGGCTTTCGACCTCGGCGCGCCCGGGCGGTACCGGGCTGCCGAACTGCCCCATGTTCTGCTCGTCGAGCAGGCGCTGCTCCTCCTGGACATAACGCAGCTCGTAATCCGCCGCCTTCGCTTCGATGCCGTCCCAGTCTTCGCGGCTGTAAAACTGCACTTCGGCGCGCGACGTGGCGCCGTAGACGATGCTGGTCAGTGCCGCGGTCATCGGGGTCTCGGCCTTCGGCAGCACGACCTGGTTGAACAGGGCAGCATTCAGGAAAGACGACTTCCCCGACTTCATCTGCCCGATAACGGCAATCCTGAGGTTGCGCCCTTCCTCCCGGACCGACGCGAGGTTCTCGTTGAATTGCCTTTCCATGCTGCGCAGGTCGGCAAGCGGCTCGGCCTCGATGACATCGGAATGCGGATCGAGCATTTTGAGGATTTGCTGGAGTTCTTTCATGCGCTGGTTTAGTGATGGTTATAGTGGTAAATGGCAAAAGTGAGGCGCTCGCCCGAGCCCTCCACCAGTTGCGCCGTAAGTTCGCTGTGGACGCCGAGCGTGAGCGGATCGATCCCCCAGCACTGCCGGATGCGGCTGAACGGAATCCGCAGTTCGCCATCCGAGTCGAGCGGAACGGCCAGAACGTGTTTCAGGTCCGGCCTGGCGCCGACGACGCGCAAGGGAAACGTTCCGCCCGCAGGCGGAACGGCGGCAAAGGCGGCACGCGGACATTCAAGCAGCAGACCGCTGCTGCTGGCTGGCGGCTCATCTTCGACCACCGGACCGAGCAGCGCGGAAACCGCGGCGGCGAGGTCGTTGCGGCAGGCGTCGAGTTCGGCCGGCAGAATATGTCGCGCTGCCTGCACCTGCCTGAGCCGCCGCAGCTCGGTGTCGAATTCGGGATGCTGTCCCGATGCCGCCGCTCCGGCAAGTACCTGAAGCTCGTTCATTGAAGCGAGCATGGCCTGTTGCCTGGCCAGCGCGCGGCGGCAGTCGAGCAGGTAGCGGTCGACCAAGCCGATAAAGCGCCGGCCCAGGCCGGGGTAGCGCGAGCCACCATCGATTTGGTCGAGCCAGGGGCGGATGTCGTCCCCGCCCCGGTAGCAGTCGGCGATGAGGGCGCCTTCGGCGCCAGGAGGCACTGCCCACGCCATAACGCCAGCGCAGAGAATTCCGGCGCGACCTGCGGCTTCGCTCACCCCGTCCAGCAGCCGGCTCACAGCACTAGCCGCAACCAGGTCAGCCTGGGTCAGCACGAAGAACACAGGCTTGCCGTGGCCGGTCGCACGCAAGAACGCGATGTCGTCGGCGCGCAAACCGCCGTTGCCCGCACTGAGCAGCCAGACGAAATGGTCGACGGCGGCGAGCTGCCGCCGTGCGGTGTCGGCGTCGTCCTGCTCACCCTCGCGCCCGGGAGGGTTGTAGCCGGGCGTATCGAGGAAGACCAGCCGCTTCCACGGCACGGCGTCATGGGTCACCATCAGCAACCTGACCAGGTGCGACATGCTGTCGGCCATGTCACGCTCAAGCTGATGGTGACGTGAGAAAGCATGACTGATCGCCGCCAGCGCGTCGGTATCCATGGGCACCGGCTGGCCGAAAGCAGTCAATGCGATCGCCCCCGTGGTTCCGTGACCGAGGTAGGTCGGGATGACGGTGCACGGACCGAGATCCTCGGGAAGCAGGCTCGCCCCGCTCAAGCTGTTGAGGAAGCGGGACTTGCCCGCACTGTAGGCGCCACCGACGCCGACCACGACCCGGTTCGCGAGATCGGGGAAGGACAACAGGTCGCCGATTGCGCCGACGGCGGCACGCAATTCCTCCATGAGTTCCGGCATGACAGGTGTCCCCGCCCGCGCAGCAAGTGCTGTCAAGCGCCCTTCGACCAGGCGCTCGAGGGCGAGGATCCCTGGATGACGGGGTGCCGCCATGCCCGCCAGGCGCACAAGCAGCTGCAACGCGCGCGACGGCTGTGCCAGATAGGGGTTGCGCTCTTCCAGCAAACGATCCAGTTCCTCGTCCGTCAGAATCAAATCGTCGGCGTTCACGCGGCCTCGCCGTCCATCATTTCATGGGCAAGGGCATAACCCTGCTCTTCCGCGAGTTCGAACCAATGCGTCGCCAGGCTACGGTTTTTGCGCACCCCATCACCGGTCTGGTAGCACTCGCCCAGTCGGAACTGCGCTTCCGCGTCGCCCTGCTCCGCTGCACGCCGGTAGCAGCGCACGCCCAGCTCAGGTTCGTCGGCCGCGAAATGGCAATGCCCCAGCCCTGTGGTCGCAGACACATGGCCGTGCCGCTCCGCCTTGCGGTACCAGCTTGCCGCATGAGCGCGGTTGACCGGCACTCCGGTCCCATCGAGATAGCACCTGGCCAAGGCTGTCTGCGCCTCGGGAAAGTCCTGCTGCGCGGCCAGCCGAAACCACCGTACCGCCTCGTCATCGTCGGATTCAGCCAGGTAGGCCTGGCCGATGGCATGCTGCGCCGGCGCGTAACCCTGCTCTGCCGCCTTGTAGAACCATTCTCCAGCAATGCGACGATTTTTCGCCACGCCGATTCCGGCCAGGTAACACTTGCCCAGCTCGTACTGGGCATCGGCAAAGTCCTGCTGTGCGGCACGTTTTAGCCAGCCGATGGCCAGCGGCAGATCAAGATGACTGTCCAGCTCCCCCGCGTGACAGGCGAACAGTTTCATCTGCGCGTGCAGGTGGCCTTGATCGGCGGCGGCTCGGTACCAACGCAGGCCGGCAACGGGACTTGCCCCAACCCCTTCTCCTGCCATGTAGCTGTTTCCGAGCATGTACTGCGCCTGCGCCATGCCATGCCCGGCCGCCTTGCGGCACCAACTGAAGGCCAAGACCAAATCCACCTTCGTCCCGGTCCCCAACCGGTAGCACTCGGCCACTGCATACTGGGCTGCTACATGTTCGTGGCAGGCCGCGTCCAGTAGCGACGAGAACGCGTCGGCGTCGCGCCCTCGGCCATGCCGTGAGCGCAGCGCCAGAATCGCCTCCTGGTATTGACGCTCGACCTCGTCTTCGGATCGTGCGTCGGCCAGCGAGATCGCATCAAGCACCGCCGTCAGGGCGGCATCGAGAGCGTGTCGCAAGTCCCCTAGGCGCTGAATGCGCGCCAGGCATTCGCGCTGGTTTTCGCGCCGCCTGATCAGCAACTGGTGCATACCTTCGGCCCTTCCGTCAGGCAGCTGGTCTGCCACCAGCCAAAAGGCATTGAGCAGGGTGAGTTCCTCACGTCCCGCGGCGACCTGCTCGTCCAGGTATTGGCTCAGTGTCTCCATCACCCGGGCAACGCTGCGGCGCTTGTCCATCAGCCTGGGCTGAAGGTCCAGCGCGTCGAGCCATTCGTTGATATCGTTCCCGCCTGCGATCCGGCCCTCGCGTTCTCCCTGTGGCGCTGCCCATCCCATGACACCGGCGCACTCGATCCCAGCGGCAGCGGCGGCCTCTTCGACCTCGCGCAGGATGCCCGGCAACGCTGTCCTCGCCTGCAGGTCAGCCTGAGTAACCACGAAAAACACCGGCCGCCGCCGATCGACCGATTGGAGAAAGCGGATGTCGTCGCTGCGAAGGGCACCGTTCCTGGCATTGACCAGCCAGACCACATGGTCTGCCTGGCTCAACTGTTGTCGCGCAATCTCCTCGTCAGCCAGCGAATGCGGTTCTCCCTCGGGCTTGTCGTAACCGGGCGTATCGAGCAGCACGAGATTGTTCCACCGCATCGATGGTTGCTGAATGACGAGCAGCTTGATCAGGTGGGCCAGCCCGAACGTGTCGCCGTCACCGGATTTATATTGGCGGTCGAAACCGTGCGCCAACGCCTGCAGCTCCTCAGCGGTGACCGGCACCATCCTGTTCATCAGGTTCTGCGCGCGCACCGCCGGACCGCCATCGGCCAGGCAGGTGGGAATGGCGGTCGTCGGTCCCAAGCCTTCCGGCAGCATGTCGATTCCCAGCAAGGTATTCAGGAACCGCGACTTGCCTGCGCTGAAGCCCCCGCCGATGCCGATCACCACCTTGTTGGCCAGGTCGGGGAACAACGCCAGTTCCTCGAGCGACTCCCCAATGGCCGCCAGTTCGCGCGCTCCGGCGGCGCCGGACGGCCCGCAGAACGGCACGATCTCAGCGAAGTCCTGGTGGATGAGTTGGTGCAGTCGCACGAGCGATTCGGCGGCGGCCGACGTTGTAGCGGGCGCTGCCAACAAACGCGCGATCAGGCCCATCCCTGCAGCCGGATTAGTGAGGTAGGGGTTGGCGGTGGCGGCTTCCACTGCGTCGAGTAGCTCGTCCGGAATGACGAAATCGTCTAGGTTCATCATGCCGTGCTCCCGGTATCGAGCGGGCTACGGCACAGCAAGAGGACGGCGTCGCCCGACTCGCATCCATTGAACACGCGCAGTTGTTCCAGCGAAGGCGTGTGCGCACCTGGCAGGGGTGTCCGGGCCCATATTTTCTGGCCTTGCAGGGCCATGAAAATGCCGGGGGCAAATTCTCGAGTGGGCATTCCCCCAAAAGAGATGGTAGGCATGAAACCTCCAGCACGGCGCAAATCGCTGACGTCATCGAGCTCGTCCGTGGAAGGAAGTCGCCAGGGGGACATCCCTGGTGGTGGTTCCTTGGCATTGGTGAATTCGATGGCCCGCACCACACGATGCAGGTGGATGTCCCGCGGTTTTTCGTTATCCGGCAAGGCCACTCGCATGATCTCCGGGCCGTCGGACTTGGTCAGCAACATCACCTCGGCATTGGGCCGGATTCGGTCGCCGACATGGACCAGGAATTCCATGACGCTAGCTTCCATGCTCGCGCGGATTTCCACTGGGCCGGCCGGCGTGGCAAGCCGTGCGAGCAGGTCGCCCGTCTTGACCTCTTCGCACGGACGTACCGCCAGCGCCGTTACCACTGCTTCTGCGGTAGCGGCGTCAGCAATAAAGCGCACCGTGGCCACGCCAGGACGATCCGGATGGACGCTCTGGTCGAACACCGGAGCACGACGCCAGCGCAACGCGGTTCGCACGTCGGTAACCGTGCCGTCACCGTGGTCGATCCAGCGCTCGGCCAGCATCTTCACAAAGGGCATGCAACGCCGCACGACCTCTGGCAAGTGGCGCTGCAGCTCGGAATCCTTGGCCCAGACCGGAATCTCACTGGCCAGGATGCGAGGATTGCGGTCGCGCACCGCTGCCAGCAGCCGGTGCAGCAGTGCCAGCCTCGAGCGGTCAACATCGAGTAGCGCGGCAAGTTCGTTCGCCATATCCGCCTCGCCCGCATCGGCGCCGCCGTCGACTAGATGCAGCCAGCTGACATCGACCAGGTAGAGCCAGCGCAGGTTATTCTCCCTGATCGAAGCAAACAGACGACGAATGTCGTCCTCGTGAACGCTCGCGCGCTCTTCGAATTGCTCGGTCGCTTCCTGCGCCTCAACACCCAGGCTTTCACCGAGAAGGAGAAAGGCCTTGCGTTCGATGTCCGCTGGCGCCCGATCCGGTGCGCAGGCCAGCGCTACTGCGCTCAGGTAGCGCAGCTTTACGTCCGGACACTCGTCCCGCAGGGGGTGACGGCTATACAGTTGCGCCGTCTGACCAGCGTTAATTTTCTTTAGTTGTCCAAGTATCGACATGGTCGCTCAGTTCCCAGGGCTCGAATCCGCGACGATGGCGCGCACCTGAGCCAAGGCTGTGCCGGCGCGCTTCCTCATGTCGGCCTTCTTCGACGCGTGCTCCTGCATCAATTCGTCGACTCGCGCCAGGTTTTCGCGCTCGGTCTCGAGTCGCGCCTCGAGCTGTTGGCGAAGGCCAGCCAGCGCCTCGCGCGCTTGCGCTTCCAGCAACGGGGCGGCCTGGCCCTCTACATGTGCACACACCAGTTCGATCGCTTCGTTCGCGCGGCTTTCCGCAGTCACACGCTGCCCTTTACCGAACAGGAAAGCACCGATCAGCCCGCCCAGCACCACACCGATCGCGGTGCCGATGCCGGGAACGACCGAGCCGGCCGCCGCTCCGAACACCGCGGCTGAGCTGCCGATGGTAGCGCTCGGTGCCACCGCGGCCAGCGCTGCACCCGCCGCCGCGCCGGCGCCGGCCCTGGCAGTGCCGGCCGCTATGCCAGAAAACTTGCTGACCGATGCAAATGCACTGTCGGCAGCACCAAAGTCGAGCGTGCCGACCTCGCCGATATCGGCATGCTGCTCGAGCGTCCGGGCTGCCCGCTCCAAGCGCGTGGTGAAATGCTTGCGTGTGGCAAGCTCGAAGGCATTTTGGGCGTCTGCGATCACCAGACTGCGGATTTCCTCATCCGCCTCCAGTCGCTGGGCATAGGCAGACCGGCGTGCGCGCATGAAACTGCCTACCTCCGCGACGACGGCACGTGCGATGCTGCCACCGCAATCGGCCAGGAACGCCTGTTCCTCCCGGCGGAAGCTGCTGTCCAAGGATTCCATGGCTCGATTGATCTGAGCCATACGCTGGCGCAGCGCTGCATCGTCCGCGGCGGCAAGCGTTTGCTCGAGCAGGCGTTCCGCGCGTTGCACTAACCCTTCGACGAGCGAACGGTGACGGCTGACGAACAGGGAGGTTTTACTGCGCTCGACATGCGCAAGCAGGTCGTCGAATCCGGTCAGGTTTCCGTCGGTGGCCGAGGAACCTCGCACCAGTTGGCCCGGCGCCAACCCGGCCTGCTGAGCGAGACTGCGCTGCAGGCTCTCGCGCTCACTCGCATTGTTTAGGTCTTCCTGGCACACCAGCAGGGAAAACTCCTGTCCCAGCTGCTTCTGACGTCGGATAAACGCGAGCTCGTCGGTGCCGATCTGTCCACGATTTGCACACAGGATGAACAGCACGCCCTCGCCGAGGTAATGCGCAAGCGCCGAGTCGTGATCGATGTTCGAGGACCCGATGCCTGGCGTATCGACGACGACCAGGTCGGGATAGCGCCCGAGTGCGGATATGTCGCAGTGGCGCTCGATGTGGAGGATCTTGCGCCCCTGCGCGAATGCTGCGACGCGGCTTTCACGCATGTACGGGTCCGGGAATTCCTCCCGCACCGGAGTGGCCTCCGCTGACGCCGGCGCCCAGCATACGACCAGCTTTTCCTGGCCAGTATCGGCCAGGTGAAATTCGACCGGGGCAGCGGTACAGGCGCCGAGGTCGATCTCCTGAATGTTGCGGCCGAGCCAGCGGTTGATGAGGCTCGACTTGCCCGCGCTGAACTTGCTGACAAGGGGCACTTTCAGGCGGAATCCTTCGACGGCGCGACGCACCGGTTCGATCTCCCGCCGGAACGTCCCAGGCAGCAGACGCTCGTCGATCAGCCCCTCGAGAACGGTCAACTGGGCCAGCCATTCCGCCTTCAGCGCGGTCATCTCGCTGCCATGCCTGATCGGAGCAAGTCCAGCCGCACGCATGTGGTAGAGCATCTCAACCAGGAGTTCCCAGGCCGGCAGTTCGACATCTGCTCCATAGTTCCAGCATGCGATGGTATGTTCCATCCCGCCGGAGAGGCGACGATTGCGCAGGTCGAGAAGCCACCCGGCAGCAGTACCGGGCGGAACGGAGAGCGGGCGCGTCACTAGCCCATCCGTGAGCGTACTCGCGCTGACATGGTCATCAAGGATATCCTTGAAAAACGCACCAGCTGTCAGTTTCGCGTCGCCGAGTCCCACGCGGTAGCACATCTCTTGCGCGCTCATCAGCTCGTCGACGGTCCATGCACCTTCCGTCCGGTGGAAGAAGTCGTTCGCCAGCGTCACGAGCCGCAGCGTCTGGTCAAGATCGGCGAGGCGACGCCCGCCGTGATAGCGTGGTACATTCGGGTGCGACAGCCAGCTCAGCAAGCGCACTTGGCGCTCGAGTGCACCGATGCGCTTGTCATGCTGTACAAGGCTGTCACGCAGCTTCCCATATACCTGCGCCATCGAACGGTACACGCGCTGCAGGTCTTCATTGTGGCGTTGTCCCTGCCGGCCCACCTGCTGCATTGCGGCCTGCAGCCGATTCTGCAAGACGCAGCTGAACTCCAGGCTCAGCGCCCCCTGGCGCTGGACTGCGTTCACAAGACGCAACAAGGCATATTGGCCTTCGGCCAGGGCCATCTGGTTGTCAGCCGACAGCTTCTGGTTGCGCCCGGTGAGCGCCCCCAGAATGCGGGACATCGTGCCCTCGTCGCGCATGGCGGCGGCGCGCCCTGTTACTGGAGCCAATGCCGCAATTGCGTCGAGAACGGACTGCTCCACCGAATTCCTATCCTGCTTGCTGGCTGCCAGAAAACGGTCGACGTTCGTATGTATCCGTTCGCGATCCAGCTCCGACAACAGTGCATCGTTGGCCAGCGCGAAGGAGGACGGCAGTCCCTCCTCTTCCCCACCTGTCAGTTGGATCGGACTCTCGAGACGGTCGGCCGCCACGATCCGGTCGAAGTCGTCAATCGTCCCTACGATGGCGCCGTGCTCAGCATCGACACCATTGATAAAGGTATTTGTTTCGGCCTCGCGACCGGTGGACCGGGCTATCCCCTCCCACAACTGCTGGTAGCGCTCTTCCGTGTCCAGGTACATGTCGAGATGGCCCAGGATCTTCTTTGCATCCGCATAGCCCTGTTGCATACGCTGAGCCGCGCCGTCGTTGGAAAAATCGAGCGTCGCCATCACGTTCCCAAGGGCGTGGCGCGGGACGATCGGGATGATGCGCATACCGGGAAACTGGCGCGGATCGACCGTGAGGTCGTCCTGGGACAGGCAAATCACGATCACGGTGTCGCAGCCGACATTCTGCAATGCCTTGACCGGGATATTGTCCAGTTTGCGGTCCGGCACGCCCCAATAGAATCCGCCATCGCTGTACAGCTCGCCCTCAATGCGCACCTCGTCGAAAATATGAGGCAGCGCGGCTGTCGCCAACAGTCCGTCAGCGACGACTGCCGGATTGCGAAGGGTCCGATACACCACGCGGTTGTCATTTCCATGATGCCAGGTGACCGTCAACGGTATTGCGGAGCTCGCCAACAGCGCCGTGTCCACCCCCTCTGCGATCATATTCTGCAAGCCTTCACGTTTGAACAAACCCTTGTTTGCCGCGGAATGCAAGATGCGTGACAGCAGGCGGCCGGGTGGCAATTTCTGCGCCAAGCTCTCTGCCATCTTGACGATGCCTTCCGGCGTCATCAGATTGTGGCGTTCGACTTTGAGCCACATTCTCTCTGCAAGCTCATACTTCCCCTGAGCCATCATTGCGCCATTCAGTCCTCCGACAGATGTGCCTGCAATTGCTGCAATGTGGGACTCCAAGCCGGTTTCCCTTAACGCATTCCATACACCGATCTGGTATGCGCCTTTGCCTCCGCCCCCTGCGAGAGCGATTCCGAGTTTTTTGAAATTCATGAGTTTAGTGGGCCATCTAGCCCTGAGGTCGTTGCACGGATAAAGAAGAGGACTGCTTTTCGCAATACATGCCGGTAGCGGCGTTGCTCATCTGCCTAATAGCACGACTGTAGTGCATATTGCATTGGTGCATCAAGGGTTGTTTTTAGAGTTGATAACTACTTATGCGAGCAGGTTGATGCTGAGGCTGGGGCAGACAAAAGCGTGGAAAAAGGCCAACATCACGAATCATCGTCATTCGACGTCGCCACTTTCGAGCCGATAGCTCCGCTCCACGATGTCCGTTTCTCCAAAATCAAAGGCGATAGTGGTTGAAATAGTCCCTAAGAAACAACAGTGCTGCAATAATTGGATAGATTGCAGGATGGCATTTGAAATTAGAATGGTGCAATAAGCTAAGCGCAGGCGAATGCTCCGTAAAGACAGGTTTTTTACGTCTTCCCTCACGTCTTTACAGATCGGCTAATGGTCCCTCGTCGGGGTATGGCAGTTACCGGGTCGTTTGATTGCGCCAGTAATGGCTCGTAAAGGCGAGCGAAAGCAAAGCAGGCATGAAAGGAGAAAGAATGCAGGACGTCCTTTTAGTCGGACAGTTTGCCGACTTCATCGCCGAGCGTTGGCGGACGGGCTACCAGCATACCTATCCAATTACCCGGCATCGGGCATGGAATAGTTGGCGCGCTCGTCACGGCGGACAGAACCTACCGTGGTCCTGCGAATCGTTGTCCCAAGCGGCTCAGCACTGGTGCTGGACTTCGGCCGGCGGAAAATTTTCGTTTGCCGATCTCGCACAGGGATTACAGAACGCGATCGCTACGGGTGACGAGTCGCTAGCCGGGCAGCTGTGCCACGACATCTACGGCTGGGGAGGCGTGGCGCTCAAGCCAGCTGACCGAAGCCGCACATGGGTGCGGCAAGCCTCGCAGAAAGGCGAACTCACCAAGGCTCTGCGCGACGCAGTCAGCCTGCTGTCGCCTGACTCCGCCCTGCCACTCGACCGATTCAACGATCACGACCTGCTGATGACCTCCGCCACCACCAAGCTGTACGCCGCTGCGACGGCAGCTGGCAACGTCGCGATTTACGATGGTCGCGTCGGTGCCGGATTGGGCCTGCTGGCACGACAGTTTCTGGAAGTGCGCCGGATTGACCGTGTGCCTGATGTCCTGCATTTCCTGTGGGGCCCGCCGCGTACTGCTGCGCAGGCCCGCGCACGTACACGCGACCCGTCGACAGCGTGCCACGCCTTCCGGCAGTTGCCAAACGGAGCGCGCTCCCATCGGATCCGAGCGGAACTGAGTCGTCGTACGAACGTGTTGTTTCAAGCTGTCACGGACCGACTCGGGCAACGGCAAACGCCAGTTACCTTCCTCGAACTCGAACGTGCGCTGTTCATGATCGGGTATTGCGTGCGCTGACGCCGGGCCGAAGCCGGCCGCCCCAGGTTGCCGGGGAACGACTTAGCGAATCGAAAAATCATCGCTGCCATTGCCGGCAGTGCCTTTTCTTCTCACTACTATGCTCACTGTTTTTTCTGCACTGGACGACCGCGCGCGTCCCAAAGGCTCGCGCGACCCGCTGGGCGCCGAGGCGATCTGGAGCTTCATGGGCCGCAAGATCGTCGGCAACCTGACCACCGTTACCGGCAGCCTGGACAACTTCATGGTCGCCCTGCTGTGCTGCGAGTTCGCAAACAGCGCCGACAACGATGCCGATGTCCAGGAACGCTATCTGCGCTTCGAGCAGCTTTCGGCCTACCTGAAGCTGTGCGTGCGCCCGACGAATGACGGCATCCTCGGCATTACCCGTGCACGCGCCAATTTTGCGAACCCTCCGGTTTATCTCGGAACAGCGGAGACTGCGCAGCTCCTCGCGGACCAGGCAAGCTATGGGCTGTGGGGCCTGTACTCGTCGGCACTGGAAAGCGCAGGCCTGATCGAAGGCGAGGGCCGCCGACCCACGGCCGTCGGGAAAGAACTGATCATAAAAATCGTCGCCAGCCTGGGCGACAAGAACTGGGAAGCCCTGTGTACCCTGGCACAGCGTGACAGACTCGAGCCGACGCCCGTTGCCAGACTTGCCCCCGCCTTTTGCGCCATGCTCAGCGACGAGGCGTTGCGCGCCGTGACTGTTGAAGCACTGCTGGCCCAGCAAAAAGACTGCCGGCTGCAGTGCGAACTATTCCTCCTCATGCAGCGCTACCTGGACGAGGCAGCGGACGGCGCGAATGAGCCTTCGATCGAGGCATTCTGCCACTGGCTGCTCGAACCCGGCGTGGCGACCCCTGACATGCAGGCGGTGATCGGACGCATACGCGACCTCGACCCTGTGCTCAGGCGGGCCGACCTGATCATGAGCTGGCTGCAAGGTAAAGCTGACACTTCCATGATGGACTTGGCTTCCACCCTGGCTCCGTTGCTCGAAGCGATCGCACCTGATGCGAGCTGGAGCGACCTCGGGGACCTGCCGTACCGGAAATTTCTGGAAGAGTTCCACGAAGCCTGCGTACAAGGGGACGCCGACGCCGTAATCAGGGCCGTACTTGCCCAGAACAAGCGCGTGATGACGGCACGCGGAGGAGCTGCGTGGCTGGAGGCCGATGCCGGCCACAGCCTCGTCGTCCGGGTACGGAACGACCGCTCGTCCGATCTCGATGCACTCGGAACAAACGCCGGACCGTGGCGTTATACCTACTTCATCGGCTCGTTTCTCGCCATTTGCCGCCAAGGACGCGCATGAAACACATGACCATCAGTGAAGGCTTCCGGGAAGCGATCGGCGAACGCCGCGTCGAACGTGCCTTTTTCTCGACGTACTGCCTCGAGCCGGATTTCTTCGAACTCGAAGTGTTGCCGCTCATGCTGGGTACGCCAGCGCTATCGACTGCGGAGTCAATTCGCTACCACCAATTGCAGTCGCTCATGGGAGCGAGCCGCGGGCGCTTCGGCGTGGCGTACGACGCGCCGGTTTTTGCACCGACGCTCGCGCCCCGACTCGAGGTCGATTACCTGCCGGTGCAAGTGGACGGTGCCTGCCACCACGCGAAACTAGCCGTGATCGAGGTAGTCGACACGGACGGCAATCATGCGGTTATCCTGTGCGCCGGGTCGTTCAATTTAACCAAGGCTGGCTGGTGGGAGAACATCGAGGTCGGACACTGGGTGGAACTGAGTGCGGCGGATGCGCCCGCAAACATCCTCAAACCCCTGCGGGAGGCGATCGACTACTACCTGGCCCAGGGTGAGCTGCCCGTGCTGCTGGACCTGCGCCAACTGCTCTCGACGTGGAAAGCCGGACGAGACCATCGTCGTTGCAGTTTCTATTTTTCAGGCGCCGGCAAGCGCAGCTTTACCGGCTTCCTGAGATCTGAATCCATCTCGCACGGCATCCTCGAGGTCGTCAGCCCGTATTTTGCCGAGGACAGCAACAACGCACGCGTGGCCAAATTCCTCGACAGCTTTGACGAGGTCTCCGTGCTGCTGCCGCGCGACGCTGCGCAAGACGCTACCGTCACCGAAGCGTTTTACACGGGGTTGAATGATCGCGTGTTCTGGTGCGACTGGGCCCCCAAGGTCAAGAAGGAATTTAAGCTGCCGGCGGCGGAAAGCGGCGAGGAACGCGCCTATCGCAAACTGCACGCGAAAATCTACGCCGGCGATGACTGGCGTTTCGTCGGATCCGTCAACCTCAGCTACAAGGCGATGTTCGCCAACGTCGAAGCGGGTTTCCTGCTGACCGGAGTCGGGGGCTACCGGCTGCTGGGCAAGGAGACGCAAACCGAGCGATTTGCGGATGTCCTGCCGGTCGAGGCGCCCTGCCCCAATACGGGCTCCACCACATTCCCAGCCGTGTTCCTCGTATTCGATTGGCACACCGAGTCGCTGGAAGCGTCGTGCCAACGCTCAGGCACGCTCATCCTCCATGACAAGGAAGGCCTCGAAGCGCTGCGCATGCCACTCCACGGCGAGACGCTGCAAGTACTTGCGCCCTGCTTCCGCGAACACCTGCGCCGCTCGTCACTGGTACGGGCGCGCTGGGAGCAGGATGGAAAATCCAGTACGCCGCGCGATGTCCTGGTCTCGCAGCGGCATGTCTATTGCCGCCCCAGCGCCCTACCGCCGATGAGTCTGGCAGAAGTATTGCGCATACTGCAGGGCATGCACCCCACTCAGCGCGCGGCAGCATTCAGCCAGCTGGCCGGGCGCGCACTGCGCCTGGCACCTGCCGACATCGACAGCGTGGAATTCCTTCCGCCACAACCCGCCAGCGGCGTGGAAACCACGTTTTTTGCCGAGTTCTCGCAGGTCAATGCGGCCTTCTGGCAGCTGAAACAGCGCCTCAAGGAGCACCCAGCTGAAGTCGGATATTACCTCGATGGAGAGGCGCCCGACTCGTTGCGCGGCATTCTCCGTGCGATGGCCGATACGACGGCGGGCGCCGCGTCGACGCCCGTGGTCCGCTACCTGTCCTTGCTCAGCATGAGCGAGCTGCTGGACCTGCACGGACGCGGCGACAGCATGCCGGCCGACCGCGTCAGGGAGTTAATCGCCCACGAAGAGAACAGTACCGCCTTCAATGCGATGACGGACAAGGACAAATTCCTCGAATGGATCAAGCGCATGTTCGTACTTCCTGTCTCCCCTGCCCGGAGCTCCCATGCTGACAATTAATCTGGATACCGCACGTGCCCTGATCAACTTCCAGGGCGAGAATTCCGTGTCGGCGGCCATGGCGGAGCAACAGCTTACCGGCACCGTCGCGCTGCACAACATGCTAGCCCTCCATGGCATGGCCTACCTCGCCGATGAAGTAGGCATGGGCAAGACCTATATCGCCCTTGGCGCCGTTGCATTGATGCGGCGTTTCAAACCGGACTTGCGGGTGCTATACCTCCTCCCGAAGAACAACGTGCGCGACAAATGGCGCAAGGACTACCGTAGTTTCATCGCGACGAACTACCGACACCACGACGGTATCGTCAAGGGATTCGGCCAGGATCCCGCCGCCCCCTATCGCAACTGCCAATCGCTGGCTGACCTGATGCAGGCCGTGGCGACCGACAGCGTCCGCGACTACTTCGTCTGCACCTCCGCCTTCAGTCTCGCGCTTGAAGACTCATACGAGCAACTGTCCCAGTCGTTAGCAGAATTCGGCAGGCAGTTGCCGCAGTATGGCGAGCAGGTGAGGCAGTTGAAGGCAGAACTCGACCGTCTGCCTGCCACGCCCGCAGCCCGCCAGGAATTCAAACGGCGCGTCAAAACGTGCTGGGCCGAGGCCTTGCATGGCATCCTTCCGCGCTTCGACCTGGTTGTTGTCGATGAAGCCCACAATTACCGGCGCGGCCTGGAGAGCTCCGACCGGAACCTGTTGCTGTCGATCGTGCTTGGCACGGGCGAAGGTGCTGTGTCGCGCATCGACAGGCTCATGCTGCTGTCGGCCACGCCCTTCGATCGCGACGTATCCGAGCTCCGGCGTCAACTGGTCCTGTTCGGCAAGGGCGCGACGCTGTCCGTTCCAGAGAGCCAGCGCTGGGAAGACATTCATCGCACCCTGGCGCCGTTCACAGTACGCCGCCTTAACTCGATCACTCTCGGGGGCAGCGAGCATACCCGCAACATGTACCGTACCGAGCACCGTACGGGATGTGACGCCGAGATCACGCTGGGCCTGGAGCAGCAGCTGTTTGCCGCCGTCATGCAGAAGAAGGTCGGCGAAGTCCTGAACGGTGGCCATGCAGGGAAATTCGAACTCGGGATGCTGGCCTCGTTCGAAAGCTATCTGCCGAATGAAGCGCAAAAACCTGTCCAGTTCGACGGCCAGGACGACGCGCCCGACCGCGGCAAGGGTGAACGCGACGCAGCCGACAGAACGATCGTGAACACGATGGTCCACGACTTCGAACGGACCTTCGGTCGTTTCCCTCCGCACCCCAAGATGGATGAGGTAGCCGCCAAGGCTGCCCAGGAAGCACTCGAACGTAACAAGAAGCAGCTCATCTTCGTGCGGCGCGTAGCCAGCGTTGGCGAACTCAAGGCGAAGCTCGAGGATACCTACAACGAGTGGCTGGCCGGCCACATCGCGCTCGACGCGGAGGTCCGGGATTGTTTCGTACAATACCGCAAGGTGATTCAGAACCGCGAGCACCACCGGTTGGACGACAAGCTCGAACACGGCGATCCGTCAACGTTCTTTTCCTGGTTTTATCGTGGAGAAAATCCGCAGCTGTCGACGCTGCGCACGACACCCCATAACCTGCGCCAGACCTTGTTGCGGAGCGCGATGTTCGACATTGACTGGTCGAGCCTCGCCGGCATGCCTTCGCCGCAAACGGTTGACTGGAGTCGCCTGTCCCGTATGCCGGCCCTGCCAGCCAGTCCCACCCCGACGCAGCAGTTCATGCGCGCTCAGTACGCCTATCTAAGCTGCGTTGCCGTATGCGGGACCGAACTGCAGCAGCGCGTCGCACAAAGCGTACTCGGCAACGCTTTCGAGCATGGCCGGATGGTGCGTTACGACGGCAGCGCCAGCACATTCGCCGATGAGTTTGGCAAGGCCAGTTTGTGGGCCGCGCTGCGCGTCGAGCCCGCGTTGCGCGAACTGGCCTTGCCGTGGGACGCCGCTACCTTTGATGCCATTGCCTCCGGTGAGGATACCGCCGCACGCACCGTGCGCCGCCACGTGATCCACGCCCACCTGTTTGCCAGCCTGTGCCGCCTGGACCATCCGTTTGTCGACCTATATGCGCTACGCCAAAGCCGCGGCAGCAGCCGGGTCGACAGTACAGCCGACGAGCGGATGGTCGCAGACTTTGTTTCCCTGCTCGCCAAACAGAGCACGCAGCCCGGATTCAGTTCGTTCGCTGTGCTGCGCGGCCTGACAGACCAGTTCGACCTGATCCTGAAGCAGAACTTCGAGGATATCTACCGTAAATCCGCGGCCGAGCTGCCAACCTACATTGCCAATCAGCTGCACCCGCTGTCGCCGATTCTCGGCGCTACGGGCGACAACGCTGCCAGCCGCTCTGCGATCGCCCGCAAGTTCCGGATGCCTGGCTACCCGCGCGCCCTGGTATCGACGGATGTCTTCCAAGAGGGCGAGGATCTGCACACCTTCTGCGACAGCGTCGTCCATTACGGGATTTCCTCAAGCCCGATCGCGCTCGAACAAAAAGTGGGCCGTGTCGACCGGATCGGTTCACTGTCGCATCGGGCCATGGGCGCCGCGAGCGAAAACTATCGCGAACATTTCATTCAGGTTGGCTTTCCACACATCCGCCAAAGCCTGGAGTTCCTGCAGGTACGCACCGCGGCACGGAACCTGAACGATTTTCACATTTCATTGCAGCGCGTTGACGGTGCGCCAGGTGCCTACGGAGCGGCAATCGACCTGCGTCAGGGCCTGCTGGACCAGAGTACGATCGAGCCGCCAGTCTCCTTCAAGCTCGAAAGTCCGTTCACGATCGGCCAGGAATGGCTGGCCGGCGAACATTATCCGTCCCTCGAAGGCGAGCAGGCCGAGCTGGACGCCCGACGGCGCCATTGTTCCGAGTTGGTGGACAAGACGCTGCGCCGGCTGACGGCTGCCGACGTTCCGAGGCGGAACGCACTCGGCATTATCACCTGGGAGCTTCCGGACGCGGTGTCGATGCAACTTCGGGGGGCACAGGGCAACGGGCAGCTGATCCTGGCCACCAGCAAGCCATCTACACTCGAGATCGACAACGAACACCTTGCCGCCAACGGCGTGCTTGCCTGCTTGCGCGACCTTCAGGCGGATCCCGCCGTGCGGTTGCAGCTGCCGGAACAGGAAGACGGCCTGGCCAGCGAGGCCCTGATCGCCAACGCGGAAATCTATGCCGGGGGTGCTGGCATTCTGAGCGAACTCGAAGTAGGAGATCTGTACGGCCGCTTGTCCGCACCCGGAAGCTTGGCCGGCGACACGGCACCGACCTCCCGGGTAGCAGACCTGATTGCAGGCCTCTGTGGCGAATATGGCAGCTATACGGTCACCGGCCGCGGCCGCTCTCTCAAATACGACTTCAAGCGGGATGAACGGTGTCAGCAGATCCGCTGGGAGCTTCGCAATGGTTACGTGCTCATCCAGGCGCAAGTCGTGGCGCCCGAACAGGCAGCGGATTTTGCGGCGCACCCATCGCTGGTGCTGTCGTACACACTGCGGCGCAACCGCAAGTTCGACGTGGTCGACTTCCACGTCGACGACGAATGCGGACTGTCTGTGCGCGCCCTGCATCCGCTGGGCCACCTCAATGCCGAAGAGCTCGCCTTCATCTGCCACCTGGTTGCATCGAATGCCGAACGTTTGCGACAGATCCTGACCAATCCTGGCTCCGCAGAAGAAGACGGCGACGAGGACGTAGTCGACGCTCCCCGGCGCGACAACGAATTGCGCCTGCAATTTGCGGAACTCAACATGATGCGCTTGGTCCGCGACCAGCTCGCTGGTGGCAGCATGCAATTCGACGACCTGATCCGCTCCATGGCACGCGAACATGGGCAGCAGCGCACCTCACAAAACATGAAGTTGGCACTTACGAGCGTTTTGGCGACCGCCTCGCGGCGCCGTATCGTGGTGAATCGCGCAGGAGTGGTTGACCTATATGCGCGCTCGATGAGCGAGTACGACATCGACTTTTTGAAGGATCAGTTCTTGGCTGCCCTTAGCAAAGAAAGCGCAGGCTATGTCGAGCGCGCTGACGCCGTGCGTGCATTCGCGCGCTGGATGGGCTTTGCGCGCACGGGCTCGAAAATCGAGGAAACTGGCGCGAAGATCATCAGGAGTCTGATCCGTGCCGACCGGCTGACCGTTCAGGGCAGCCGCATCAAACGCTGACAAACGCAGCGCGACACATTTTGGAAGCGGCCGTTCAATACAACGCTTGGATACAACAGATGAATTACGAATCACTCGAGTCTTTGGGCCGTGAGCGGCTCTCCAGGAACTTCTACATGCGCGAATTCCTGTATAGCGAGATCGCGCACTGGAACGGCCTGCGTAATATCCCTGACCATCCCGAGGTAGCGCTGCGCGTCGGACGCCAGCTCTGTACCCAGCTGCTGGAGCCGCTCCAGGAAACATTCGGACGGATTCATGTCCGTTCCGGTTACCGCTCACCCGAGGTCAACGATTTCGGCAACCGTAACAAGCTCAACTGCGCCAGCAACGAAAAGAACTATGCCGGGCACATCTGGGACTACCCAGACGCCAATGGTCACGGTGCGACCGCGTGCATTGTCGTGCCATCGCTTGTCGACTATCTCGAGCGCGGCGGGAGCTGGACGTCGCTGGCGTGGTGGATCCATGATCATCTGCCGTACAGCACCCTTTGCTTCTTCTCCCGGCTCGGTGCGTTCAATATTGGCTGGCACGAAAAGCCGCAGCGCCGCATCGATAGCTACGCGAAACCGCAGGGCTGTCTGACGCGCCTGGGAATGGCAAACTACCTCGGCCGCCACCAGCAAGAGTACGCCGAGCTGCTCGCCTCACTCGACACGCCGATCAAAGCCGCGTCCACTGCGCTCCCCGTTGCACTGAATTCGTTCGCGGAGCTCTCCGCCTCCAAGAACGATCTCGTTGCCGCCCTCACGACACGCCCCGACACCTCCATAAAGATGGATCCGACGGATTCGCTCGCACCGATCCTATATCGTGCTGTCCATACGAAAACCAGGTGGCGGAAGGCTAGCGGTCACGCGTCGATGGAGAGTGCGATCTTCGGCCGTGACGGCGCTGCCGGATTGTTTGCGGGCAAAGCGCGTATCAAGTACGAAGTCCATGGAGAGCCACAGTTCGTCGTCGTGTGGCAGCGGAGCCATGCGCTCGGCAAGCTCATCAGGCGATCCAGCCACGCGGGCTCGGAAATCGACATCGTGGACATCCCTGTTGACGATCTCGAGCGCTTCGACGTCCACTGTGGGGCTGATGTCGTCGAGCTTGCGAGCTATTTCAGGTGAGATTCAGCACGCAGTCAAGGAGTCCGATATCGTCGCATTGGACTGCTTGCATGACTTTTCGATATCGCTTATGATCGCTGCCAGCGGTTCAAGGATGCCCACCTCTCCCACCCGGCAACGGGCTCGGTAAAAGTCCTGCAGTACTCACCCTCCAGCTTACGGTTTTATTCGAGCAATGGGCACAGAATGGTAACGGGGGAAACTGTTCAGACGTGTGCTCATGCGAGGATAAAGCATGTCCATACCTATTAGCCGCATCGAAGCGACGGCAGTCGCGCGATTTCTTTCGGCCACCTTTTCGCACATTGACGGCAAACGCTTGCCGCACCTGTCGTGCCTCCATCTCCTGGCCCAGGCGTACGGCTATCGCAACTGGAATGCGATAAACCCCGTCATCCCAGTTCACCCCGATATGACCAAGTTGCACTACGGCTTTGGAATTGGTGAGATGGGGTTCCGTCGGTTTGCGATCGCCCGCATTACGACACGAGGGGAGCAACCCACCTTCGTTGCAATCAGCCGCGACACTAGCGCGCCGACGATACAGGAGCTTGCAGCCGAGCTCGCGTCTATCGTGGGGCGGGCAGCAAGCTTTCGAGGCGTGGCGTTCGATTACACCCGCCCGGACCCTCCCCTCGCCCCACCTGCCGGCGACGGACGCAGCGCAGCAACGACACCAGTGGTCGCAACAAGCGTGGATGGCGATGTGACGATCATGTTGTGGTGGATTTCAGTCCTGTTTGGGAAGCCATACTACAGCCATGCCACGCCCGAGGTGAGAGTCAGGCAAACCAGCTTCGAAAACTGGGCTGGCTACGGCGCTCGAACCCCTACTGACTGCTTTCTCGAAGAATTGACCGGCATCTCAAGGCCCGTACGCCGCTGCCTGTATGTGCCTATCCAGCCCTCGGAGCCATGGGTACGCAAGCATGAGGCTTACTACCCGCGCGTCGTTCTTGAAGGCGCGTCCGACGGCGAAGAAGCCGGCTGGACTTGCGGCCTCGATCGCATGCAGGCGGTTCGCCGGGCCTATCTACAGAACCGCGAGGCCGGACTATCCAAGCTCGACATTGGCGACATCGTTGATCGATACAGGGCCAACGAACCGGACCCGAACGAAGAGCCGGAAGCCGAGATCTACTGGATGTCGGATTCATACGACTAAGTTCATCTGTCGTCATTGTTGCCACAAAACCTCGTGCTAAAGCGCGCTGCCTGCCCAGTTCTGCTGCGACTGCCAGCGCCTTGGCCAAGTTGTATTCAATTTTTACGTGAACGAAAGGAGCACTCAATGTTTTCCTGTAACGATACGTCCGTCCCTCTGACAAGCCCGATCTCCGTTGATCTGTTGCGCGCGTGGGAACGCTCAGAATGCAAGCGTGAAGGGTGGACGCATGCGGACGCTGTCCGCGCTTTGCACCGATATGAGCAGTTTCTTTTCCTGGTGGCGGCGTACCCGGGCATGCCCCAGGCGCCGACTCGGGATATTGATGAGATGTGGCATCTCCACATGTTGTCGCCGAGGGCATATCACGGCGACTGCATGCGCCTGTTCGGAGATGTCCTGGACCACGATGGCGGCTTCGGCAAGGGAGACGGCGAAGCCGCCCAGCTCCAGGCTACGTTCGAACAAACCTCACGCATGTGGCAGGAGATGTACGGCGAACCCTACGTCGCTACGCCTGCGCACCAATCGACCAAGTGCTGGCATGACTGCGTAGGTCGCTGCTGGCATGCTTGCTCCAGCAAGCCCGCCCAGATTGCGCTAGTGGCTTGAGGGTCTGAGCATGGAGCCGGACTCCCTTGCTGAAATCAATGCACGGCTGGACGATGAGGGATTCGCCGTGCTCAGGCTCCGCTCGGCCGCCGCGGCGGCCGAGCTAGCCGAAAGGCTCGGGCCGGTACTGGACGTGACCGAGGTGCGTCTCGGTACCGGCCGTACCTACCTCAGTTCGGCCGACAGCATTCCTGCGCATACAGACCACCCTGCTGCCCGGCTGATCCTTTGGTATTGCCAACGTGCAGACAGCAGTGGGGCTGGAGCGAATCTTCTTGTCGATACGAGAAGCGTGATTCAGGCCCTGCCGGCAGCGATCGCGGAAGAAATGACCGACGTCGAGCTACGTTGTCCCGATGTGCACACACTCGTGCCTGCCGAGATCCATCCGCTGTATCGGCTAAAGGCAAAGCAGGTGTACTATGCGCCTTGGCTCTGTGTGAAACCGCGGAGCCAGGCGCTACTAGCGTTTGAAGCTGAAATAAGGAAGGCGGAACACAGACGCACGATCTTGCTTCGGCAAGGCGAAGCACTGCTAATCGATAACCGGCGTATGTTGCACCAGCGAGATGCGCTACCGTTGAACAGTGCGCGTTGGCTCACTCGCTACTGGATCGGCCATTGCCGACCCTAGAGATAATCAGAACGCGCTTTTGGAGCGGCGCTTCCCTCACCCAGTGCTCATTCTAGTCAGCACAGGTGCTTGATTAAACGTTCTGGCCCATTTTTTGCGACCGCTGACCGTGCCTCGGCGCGTTCGTAGTCGCAGAAAGGCTGGAACGTAAACGTTCAAGCAGCTCGACGGCAGGTTCATCATTTGGATCCTGCGGCACAAGTTCGCCCCGGAACGCTTTACCAATTAGCCCAGGAGTAAGTTTGGTGGCGATGCCTGACATAACAGTTAGCCGAGATTCCAGCCGGTCTGCAAGAGCGAACAGTCTTTGCACAGCATCCACGATTTCGCGTTGCTCTCCCTTGCACGGCAAGGGGATTGGCAAACCTCTACAAACTTCAAGCGTTAAGTTGAACTGGCCCGCCGTTGCTTTAGCCCTCCGCGCTGCATAGGCCGTCAACTCGGGCGACATCAAGCAAATCGTCAGAAAGGAGGAAACGATGGCCTCACTAGGGCGAAAGCGAGCAATAGCCTGATTGATGTTCCACTCCGCATAAGTAGGAGGGACGACAGACACTTTCCCAAGGGGAGGGCCGACAATGTTCATTAAAACGTCACCAGGGCGCACAATAGAACGCTTTAGTTCCCCAATATGCACGTCGCGGCTTACGAACGTTGGATCTACGGAAAAATCTAATTTTCCGTTAAATGTTAAGTTATACACCTTGATAAAAGGTACCTCACCGGCCCCTTTCATCTTTTCTTTAGCCGGGGTCGTTCCTTTAGTAATGAACTCACACACATCCGCAGCGCTCGCCCAACGCCATTTCGAGGAGATACGCCAAGGCGCTTCGGTGGCGTGCTTAGAGTCAAGATCGGCTTGGTTCGTCGTCAGAGATGTCGCGCATCCGGTACCTGTCGTTACATCACCCCCTGTCGGATGCTCTTTGTCGCAAGAATGCTCCTTCCTCCAATCTGCTGTGAGCCGCCCAGAGACAGCTGCACTAAGCACAGCTTGACGAAAACGCTGAAGAATAGACGAAGCACGGTCGAGGCGCTCTTTGCAAGCCGTTACGCGTGCCAAGCTGATGTCAAGCTTCTCGGCAATGCGCTCCTGTTCGGCACGCGGGGCCAAGACAAACGGCGCGTTCCTTCCAGCCTCCGTACCCAACCGCGGCATATTTACGCCATGACTAGCGTCGGAAACGTAACGCAAGAAAAGCGGATGTCTCAGCCAATAAAAAAGGAAATTTGTATCAACGGCTAAGTTCCCACGCAAGGGAACGATCTCAGTCGTGCATACCCCGCAGCCGGGCGCTCGGATTACCTTGTTCAAATAAGGGCGCAGTTTTCCATATAGCACATCGCCAGAATGAAAACGATTTTTCGCGCTCTTGGGAAGACGTTGCAGATAGCTACGTCGATCAATTATGCGAGAGGTATCTCTCTCAATATCTTCTAATTCAAGAACCCATGTATGGACACCAATCTGGTCAGGTTCCACTTTCTCTGTCGCGCCATACTCGACTACATCACCTAGCTTTAAAGCTAACCACGACTTCGGCAGATTGGTCATTCCTCGACCTCCTGCCCCAGTTCAATCATTAACTCCTCCAACTCAGCTAGAGCGCCATTCAATTCTACTATCGCTTGCTGGGCCAACACCGCTGGATCCGGCAGTTCAGAAGCATCTGTTGCACTGTCATCTTTCAACCAGCTAATATCAAGATTGTCACCGCGCTCTTTGATTAAACTTCGGCTGAAACAGCGAAAACGTCCTTTCTCGCCTAGGTCATAACGCGGCGATGCCCCATTTACATCCGGCCCATATGCCTTTTCGAACTCGGAAAAAGTCCCACGAGTCAGCGGCGACCGCTTTCCAAAAGTCGGCATATTCATGCGCAGGTCGTACACCCATACGTTTTTGGTGCTGCCAGTGGCGGCATCGCTCACCTTCTGGAAAAATAGGACGTTTGTTTTGACGCCTTGGGCATAGAAGATACCGATCGGCAGCCGGAGGATAGTGTGCAGGTTGCACTTATCCATCAGATCGCGACGAATATCTGCACCGGTGCCGGCTTCGAACAATACGTTATCAGGCAATACGACCGCCGCACGCCCACCTGCCGCCAATGAGCGATAGATGTGCTGAAGAAATACCAGCTGCTTATTACTGGTGGGGAACGCAAAGTCATCACGCGTCGGAAGACCTCCACCCTTTTTCGCTCCGAAGGGCGGATTCGAAAGTACGAGATTGGCTTGGCCCAAGGCCTTGCCCTCGTTAGAGAGTGTATTACCGAGTTTGATAATTTCTGCTTCGCGCCCACCGAGGTCATGCAGAAAACAATTCATTAATGCTAGACGCCGTGTTTCCGGCACCAGCTCCATGCCAACCAAGGCGCGCTGCTGCTGGAATGTGTATTGGGCGTCGGTGAGGTTGTCAAAATTGGCGTGTTTCCTGCGCAAGTAGCGCCCCGCGGCGATAAGGAAGCCCGCAGTACCCGCGGCCGGGTCCTGAATCACTTCCCCCGGTTGCGGCTGCATGAGCGAGACGATACTGTCGATCAGCACGCGGGGTGTGAAGTACTGGCCGGCACCGGACTTGGTTTCCGAGGCGTTCTTCTCCAGCAAGCCTTCGTACATATCGCCGAGGTCATCTCGGTCGTGCTCTTCGGCGAACCAGTCAAGCTGGTCGATATCAGCGATCAACTGGCTGAGGTGGCGCGGTTCACGGATGTGTGTTGCGGCGTTATCGTAAATTGCCGCGATTAGGCTATCACTGCATTCGCCCAGCTCAAGCAAACAATGCTTGTAGTGGCGAAACTGATCGAGTCCCTCCTTGTTGAGCAAGTCGTCCCACCGCAGACCCTGCGGGATGCGCTCCTCAGTGCAAGTCTCGCGAGCCATCTTCAGGAACAACAACTGGGTCAACTCGCCGACGTACTGGTGGTAGGTAATACCATCGTCCTTCAGGATGTTGCATAGACTCCAGAGCTTCTGGACGATTTCATTGGTGTTCATGGTGATGCCTTACTGCAGTTGCGTTATTCAGGCCTGTTCAGCCCAGAGATTGTTTGCAAATTGGTCGATGAGCGGCTCGAACTCGCCATCAAATATCCGGTTCAGTTGCTCCAGCGGACGCCCACCGAAGCGGTCGCGCACCGGAGGCGATCGCCACAGTTCGTCATCAATCACCACAGCGTGCTTGACCCGTTCGGCGATAAAGCGCAGCGCTCTTTCCTGGTTCGGCGAAAAACTGCGCGTCTTCAGGATCGTGCTAATCGCACGGTCGACGCGGACGGCAAATGATTCGAGCGAATCACCGAGAGCAGCCCTGCGAACGTAACCAACAAGGGTTGCGGCAATATCCACGTTGTTGGCGTCGTGCCAGGCCTTCTGCAACTTCGCTTCGCCAAAGCCGGCATTGTCCAGCAAGGTGGCCACCTCCCGCAGGTCCGCCCGAGTCAGGCTACGAGGCTTGGTGGCGATGATCTGGAGCGCGGCGACCCGGTTGAGGTTATTGCGGATGAAGTCATTGAAGTGTTCGAGATAATCCTGTGGCTTGGTGATGGCATTGCCATCCTTGTCCGTGCCATAGCCAATGGTAACACTGATGACCTTGTCTGGATGCGTCGAAATGTAGAGCTTTTCCCTAAGTCCGACGGTCTCGGCCAGTTCAGCCAGCCGCTCCAGCAGCTTGGGCGCCGCCTTGAACATTTCGCGCGCGGATGTGGGGCCATGCTTCTTCAGGTGCGGAACCAGTTCGGCCAACGCTGGTACGCCACCGGCCAGAAGGCTTTGGTCCAGTTTGCCGAGAGCGATCTGTACTTCCTCGCGTTGCCCGGCCTTTTTGACGCGACGCTGCAGCCTCTGCAGGCGCGACAGGATCGCAAGCAGCACCTGGTCCGCGTGGGTAGCCTTTTCCTTGTTCGCGACTTCGCCGGCCAGTTCGTCACTGCGGGGATCCTGCAGCTCTTCGACTAAGCTTTCCAGTTTCTGGCTGGGCTGCCGTGTCGTGGGCAGCATGGTATCGACTGCTGATAGCGCTTCGAACAACCTAACCGCATCAAAAATGCGGAAGGTGTCTTTTTGGAAGTCGTCGCACAGGCGGGTTGCCCGCCCTTTCATCTGCTCGTACAGGATGCGGCTACGCACACGCCGCATGAACAGCAGGTTCGTAATTGCTGGCACATCGACGCCCGTCGTCAGCAGGTCGACCGTGGTAACGATCTTAGGATATGCCTGGGTACGGAACTGACGGATGGCGCCAACCGGGTCACGCACCGAGCCAGTAATCTTCTGGACGATGCCGTCCGGCTGCGGACCGTGAAACTCGCTGAGTGCCGTCTTGAACAGCTTGACGACCAGGTCCGCGTGGGTGTCGTTCACGCAGAACACCAACGTTTTCTCTGGCGAGGCGGGATCAAGGTAGTCCTTCACCATTTTCTCGACGATCACTCTGCTGAAGTTTTCGTTAATCACGGCACGGTTGAAGGCATCGACTTCGAACACCAGTTCATCTGCCAGCGTTTCGCTGTCGACTTCGCCGTCGAGCGTTACCGTTTCCACTTCCGAACCCTTCTCGAAGCGGATCTTGTTCTTCATGAGATCCGTCTCAAAGCTGGTCGGCGGTTCGTGGTCGACCAGGTAGCCGTCGACCACCGCTTCAGCATAGCTGTAGGTGAAGACCGGGCGTCCGAAGATTTCGACGGTATGCAGTGCAGGCGTCGCTGTCAGGCCGATGCGGACGGCGTCGAAGTAGTCAAGCACTTGGCGATAACTCGACACGTAGTCCTGTTCGTCGCGCAGGGCCATTTCGCCTTCGCTCATGCCGCGGTCGAGCACATAGCCCCGGTGCGCCTCGTCGATCACGATGCAGTCGTAGCGCCGGATCGGCATCGGATCGTCGCTGTCGAAGGTGCGTTTGACCATCGCCTGAACCGTAGCGACATGCACCTTGGTCTTGCTGTCCGGGACTTTGTCCTCCAGCTCCTTGACGCCATAGATACTGCTGAACAGCAGGTCACCTTCAATCCGGAATTCCTTGAAGGCGTCCTGGGCCTGCGTGCCGAGTGAATTACGGTCGACCAGGAACAGAATACGTTCGAAGCGACGCGCTTTAATCAGCCGGTATATCAATCCGATTACGGTCTTGGTCTTGCCGGTACCGGTCGCCATCGCAAGCAGGATGCTGCGCCGGTCATCGGCGAGCGCCTTCTCGACATGCTCGATTGCGCGTTCCTGGTAGTCGCGCAGTTTGAGGTAGTCCATTGCCTCGGCAAGCAATGCCTGTTCGGCTTTGGCGGTGTCCTGCGCCATCAGCGCCAGCAACTCCTCTGGCTTGTGCCAGTTCATCAGCGCCAGGGCGTGATTCGTCACCTTTCGCAAGTCGCGAAACCAGATACCACTCTTGGTCTGCAACTGTTGAAGCCAGGGACGTGCATTGCTGGCATAGACGAACGGTACGAGATAGCGCACGCCGTTCAGGCCGGCCCAACTTACCCAGTATGCCGAGCCTGCATCAGTAAGCTGTTCTGTGGAGACACCACGGTCAAGGATCAAGCCAGCTGCGTATTCCTCCGCCTGGCGTAGATCGTCCGCGACGTCGTTGCCGTATCGCTTGGCTTCGACAATCGCAACCGGCTGCAGGCCGCAGAACAGCACGTAATCAGCACGCTTAGGCTGTCCTTTCCCGTTTTTTACTGGCCACTCAGCAATTGCCAGATTCCGCCCAAGTTCAGGACGCGTCCCTTTTCGATAGTCAAATTTGGTTGAGTCAACTTCCCACCCCATTTCGCGTAATTGCTCGTCGATCAGCACGCGCGTCGCTGCCTCGTCCAGCTGAACTTTACGCGCTGCCGCCGCGCTGCGCTGCGCCAAGTCGCTGAGGGTTGCCGAATCGGGCACCGCCGGAGCGGCCTCGAGCCTGAGGTCGAACTCGGCTTTCAGCTTGGCATATCGTAGTTCGGCCTCCTCTGCCAAGGCTTCATAGATGGACCTTTCTTCTTCCGTTGTCACCTTGAGCGCCCGCTCCTGCTCGGCCTCGGCCGCGAGCAAGCGTGCCAACTCGGCCTGCTGGCTTTGCGCGGATTGCGCCTCGCTCAGCTGCGCGCTCAGTTGGCTGATCTGCGTCTGTAACGCATGCAGTTTTCTGCTTGGATCGTCCGGCAGCGCGAATGGGCCGGGATTGAAGCCGGGTTGCTTGCCAAATGTGCGGTGGAACCAGACGGCGATCTCGCGCGCCACCTTGATGGCCTCCATCCCTTCGCGGTGCCCAATCTTCTTCCCCGGCTCATGTGCTGCGACGTTTCCGGTCTTTCTCAGCAGATGAAACATATCCCGCACCTGCGGATCAAGACTGAAGCGCGCATCGATCGCCCGCAACAGTTCGGCCTGGGTCTGCTGCGCCGGCACGCCCACATGCAGCGCGACTTCCTGAGCCAGCGCTTCAGCTAGAAGCCTCAATTTGATGACGCAGCTTGGCGGGTCATACGGAAAAATACGTTCCGCCGTGGCGCCCAGCTCCGCTAACAGCGGCGAATGAACGCTCAGAAAGGCAAAGTTACTGATCTCTGACATTCATTCTCCAGGAGGGTCGAGGTGTGAGAAGCGTGTGAGGTGTGGTTACTACACACACGCGTTTTTGCGACTTGTTAGCAAAAAAATCTTAGCAAATTATCTTAACTTGGAGTATCGTTTCTTGCTATAAAAATTATACTCCAGTAACCTCCAATGTCGGGTTTATACCTGAGCTAGCAATGTCCCTCCCCTTTCACGATCTTCTTCGCTTGCTGGCGCCAGCATTCGTCCTGCTCGGCCTCACGCCGCTCATTTGGCAGTTCGTCAAGCACTATCACAAGCCTGCAAAAAAGCTTGCTGCTGAATTACGGGAGTACACGGCGCGAATAGAAAAGACGGGCGGAACTCCACTTGCCAAAAGGCGAACGGCGGCCGACGAGATCTTTGCTAAAAGCAGGTTCATCCATAACTGGAATGAGTTTCAGGAAACGCTGCACGATCAGCATGAAGACATCGACGGCGAACGCGTAGTCGCGCGCACTCGCTCGACCGTCCCTGCTGCGCATTACTTCTCCGCGCAGAGCGTCGTCGACACCCCGCTACGCACTGAGTATTTCCGGCACCTGCCAGGCATCCTGACTGGACTCGGGATCATCGGCACCTTCTTCGGCCTGATGGTTGGACTAAGCCAGTTCGATCTCAGCGCGCCAGAGAAGGTCCAGCAAAGCGTCAGCGGCCTGATCCAGGACGTATTATTCGCTTTCGTCGGATCGCTCACTGCCATCATTTTCGCGATGCTCATTACCCACCTCGAGAAGAACGGGTTGCGCATTTGCTATGAAGAGCTGGAAAGGCTGACCGATGCAATAGACCGGATGTTCAAAGCGGGCATTGGCGAGGAATACCTGGCCGATCTGGTTGCAGCGAGCCAGGAAAGTTCGGCACAAACCAGGATGCTCAAAGACAGTCTGGTTACCGACTTGCGCGAAATGCTCCAGAACCTCGTCGAAGCCCAGGTACGGGAAAACATGAAGCTGGCGGAAACCCTGAGCGGAAGCTACCGCGAATCGGGTGACCTGTTGGCTTCGCAGATCAGCCAGAGCATCGAATCGAGCTTCCGCGAACCGCTAGAAAAAATCGCCAACTCGGTGTCGAGCGCCAGCGGTGACCAATCGAAGATGGTCGGATCGATGCTGCAGGAAGTGCTGGTGGCATTCATGGCCAAGCTCGAAGGCACCTTCGGTCAGCAGTTCCAGGGCATGGCGGCCATGTTGGAGCAGTCTGTCGGCGCGATGCAGCAAATGCAAACCGGATTTGCCGCCCTTGTCGCGGACATGCGTGAAGCCGGCAAGGCTTCGAGCGAGGCCACGTCAGAACAGCTGGCCCGTACTCTGAACGATATGCAAAGCGGGCAAGAGGTCATGCAGGGGTCGCTCAACCAAATGGTCCAAACGCTACAGTCGGCGGTCGAAAGCATGGGTACGCAGGGCGTGGAAGCCGGCAGCCGCATTGCCGAACAGCTGGAACGCATGTATTCCGACGGCGAGGCGCGCCAGCAGAAAATGACCGATCAAATGGAAGCGTTCGTGCAACAGCTTCAGGAAAGTGTTGGTCGAGGGCAGAACGACACGATCAAGCAGATTGCAGAAACCGTTGGGCAGCTCGAGCAGCAAATGCAAACGATGGTCGACGGGATCGGTCAGTCGATCACGCGTGCCCAGGAAGATGGTCTGCGCAGCGTCTCCAGCGCTTCCGAGGCACTTACCGCCCGCATCGAGCATATGTTCAACACACTCGATCAAGGCCGCCAGCAAATGGATCAGGCGGCCCAGGCTGCGCTGCACAGCTTCCAGACACAGGCATCTGCAGTCCTTGCCGAACTCGGGAACCAGGTGCGCTCTCTGGTCGAACTGGTCGAACGTGAACGCCACGCAATGCGTCAGACGGTCGACGCCCTTGGTGGCCAAACCGAGCGCAGCCTGCAGGGAATGCAAACGGGAGCCGACAAAATGCACGCTGCTGCCGAACGTTTCGACACTGCCGGCACGAGCGTCCAGTCGGCCTTGCAGTCGAGTGTCGACCTGATCTCGAACCTGCGCTCCACTTCGGCGGAGGTCGTCGGGACAACGCGCGACCTGACTTCCGTGGTTGCCGACTATCGGGCGAGCCGGGACGTGACTACACAGAACATGCACACTCTTCAGTCGCTGATTGAGAGCGCGCAGCACGAAGCGGCCCTTCGGGAGAAAACCGTGGGCGACCTGATGCGATTGGGCGAGCACATTCAAAAGCTGAACCACGAGACCGAAGAGTACCTGGAGCAGGTATCGTCCGTGGTCGGACGTACATTCGATGAATTCGGACACGGCATCGAGCGGACACTCCTGAAAACCATGGGCTCGCTGGACTCCGAACTCGACAAGGCAGTCAAGTTGCTAGCGGGCGGCGTTCAGAACATGGTCGAAGGAATTGACGACTTGTCCGATGCCCTGGGCAAGCCCGTAGTTGGCGTAAGAGGATAAGCCGATGTTTGCCTCACGTGCGTCCGCGTCTCAGCGACCAAAAACCGAAGGTGAAAAGCCGTTCTGGATCTCCTACGCGGACCTGATGACCGCACTGATGATCTTGTTCCTGGTTGTGATGGTGGCATCGCTGGTCATGATGACGAAGCGGATTGCCGAGATCGAGCATGGCGAAAAGGCCAGGGCCGCCGACATCGCAAAGCTGTGTGAACGGCTCCAGATCAAGGCCACCAAGCTCAACCGGAAAATTGTGGTCGATTGTCGGGACAACCGCATCAACTTCGGCGAGGCTGGGCGGTTTGGCCACAACGATTACAAGCTTGGTCCGGACGGCCAGCAGGCCCTACGCCAGGTTGTGCCGCTAGTGATTGAGGCGGCCGCGAGCGACGAGGGGAAGAAATGGTTCAAACAGATCCTGATTGAAGGCTTCACCGATACCGATGGGTCGTACCTGTACAACCTGCACTTGAGCTTGCAGCGGTCCGAATGGGTCATGTGTTCTATGCTCGACGACCGGTTTTCGGCAACCACTGGCCTGACCGCGGAGCAGAAACAGCAGGTCCGCGAATTGTTCCTCGCTGGCGGAGTCTCGTTTAACAACGCCAAGGACAGCAAGGAAGCCAGCCGACGCGTCGAACTGCGACTGCAGTTCTATGGGCTGAAAGATCCTGCCGCTACTGCCCGGCCACCAGTGTTCGCCGCCGGCGGTCCCGAGAAATGTCTGCTGATATGAACAACGCTCGACCGGGAATATTGCAGGCGTTGTCACACGAGCTTTCCCAAACTCTGGGCCGCTTTGGCAGGGATAGCGAGGGCATCTTGCTGACAGCCAGGCAGCCCGAAAAATTGAAGCAGCAGGTCGAGCGTCTAGCAGTTTTGTTCGAGCAGGGAGCCCCGCCACCGCCGCCCCTGCAGATGAGGCTTCAGGCGCTCGCCCGACTGCGGCGCGGAGCGGTAGACCTGTCACTTCGCGAGTGGACCCTCATCAGCTGGGGTCTGGCTGACGATTGTGGCGCTCACGGCAAACCCATGGACGAGCAACCGCTTTTCGAGGCGGTGATGTCCTATACAGACGGTTGGATTGCTCGTCGCGATGTTCCTCGCAGGGGGTGGTTCGGGCTTTTGAACAGCTACCTCTCGTACGAGCCCGGCGAGAATTCAACACCTGTCAACTGGTTAAGGTTGAGGGGACGTCTCGTCCACACCATGCCTATCCTGTTGGGCAATCAAAGTCGACCGAAGTTATGGTCAAGGCTGCTCGAACAGCATGCCGACCTTCTCACAGATGATGCGGGCCGTTCGTTGCGACAGATTCTTTTCTCGGGCAGCCTCGAAGAACAGGATCAGCTGAAGAACGGGCTGCCGATCCCCGAGGTTGGATGGCTATGGCGGCGCCTCATCGCACACCAGATCAGTTACTTGAACGGACTGAGCGACCCCGAGTTCAAGCTGGCGATCGTCCCAATGACCGATTTCCTGCGCTCGAAGCCGTTATATGCGGACGACATTCTGGCGGCGCTGCTCACCCGATACTGCCAGTCGGGCCAGCGTGATGAAACGCACGATCTTCTCAAGAGCGAATCATTTTCAAGATGGGGTAACCCCCAGCTGCGCAGTGCTGCCCGGTGGTCGAAAGTCGAGGCACCGGTCCGCGCGATGGTCATGCGCTGGTTTGCGAAAGAGGACCTCGAGCACTTCTTCAGCCTCCTGCAGGGCGCCGGCGGGGTTGACCAGGCTCGTCTACATTACTGGCTCCGTTTCGTCGACCAGATTTCGTACACGCGCATTCTGCTGGGCAGCGAAGCTGCAAGCAGTTCTCACCCAGAGTTCCAGGCCTTCCGGAAGAAGTATGCCAAGCGCTACGGTCATCTGACGGGAGGTGTCGGCAACAACAACGCATTCATCATGCGCATCAATGATCAGTACTTTGTGGAATTTTCGGGAACGGGCAATGCTTGCTATGCCTACGAAGAAAAGCAGCTTCCGTTCGATCCGGACGCAAAAGCGCTACATGCCAATTCTGATCTGAAGAAGAAAATTGGGAATGCCTATGTCGGAAACAACGTGATCTCCCACCATAGAGGATGGCAACGCCGGGCAGACGACTTCCTCAGGCAGCGTGGGATCAGGGTCGGAGAAACAGGCACAGTCATACATGCGGCCGTACAGAATTACCAGCCGGCGTTCCGGGTTTCCAGTCCCGGGAATTCTACAAGCCCCCAGGTTCCCGCTGATCCTGTTCTTCGCGAACAAGTCCGGGATACGCGGCCCGCTGTGCGACAGCAACATAGCGCGGCTTCACTCTGGCCTACAACAATTGAAGGTACCGTCGGGATTGCCAAGGAAATGGCGTTGTTGCATGGCGTCAGAGTCCAGGACAACCGCGACAAAGGAGGTGCCTTCTGGGTGCTGACTACCAGCCCCAGTTCGCCACTTGGCCTGAAGCTTACACAGCTGGGCATGCGATTTAACCGTGACAAAGGTTTCTGGATAGAATGAGCATTTGGAACAAATTGCGGGGACTCGACCGCGCTGCCCAGCCGGACGAAGCGCTGAGTGTCATCAAGCCCGTCTTCGACGACGAAGGTGCCGTTTACGCTGCTGTGAGCGACGCAGATCTCGGTGGTGCAAAGGGACCGCAACGCGATACCCTTGCGTATCTCACGCAGTTGAACGATGAAGGGTTCTTTACGCCCTTGGTTGAGGACTGGCTGTTACCTTGGGAGCAAATTTACGAACTTCTCGCCTCCCCTGACGAGCAGACGAGTTTCGGGCTCCTGTCGTTGCCATCGGTCGCTGCCGTACGTCCTGTGTTATCGAGCTCAGGAAGCCTTTCGGACGACGACTTCAAGGTAACGATCCAAGGATGGGAGGATCCGTCCGGTCGCATGCTCCCGGGCGCCCTGCCTCGCACCGGCGCTGTGTTCACGATGAGTGGTCAACAGTTCCTCTTGCCTGAACACATCTGGAAACTCGTGAAGGCGGTGCAGCACCTGAGCCGAACGCAAAAGACTTCTCCGGGAGAGAAGACCAACCAACTGGGGTGGGCGAAAATTCGAAAGCTTGCCAAGCTTGCTAACGCTCGCATGGATGGGTTCCTCGAACGGACGGTAGTCATGAGGCCGGATGCTCTGCGACTTAAACTGAACAAGCAGCGTGTCGGCGAGGAGCAGGTAATTGAAGTTACCCCAGAGTTCGACGATCAACCAGAAGGTTGGCTTGCTTCGTTCGACCGCCACCAGCACGTACCCGAGCGGTATGCGCTTCCCTCCTCCGACGGCGGCATTACCCACGTTCTGGTTGTACCGGAGGTACGTGCCGTTCTCGAGGAGGTGCGCGCAATGCCAGGTCGGAGAGTGTCCGGAGACAAAGCATCCCTCTTCCTGAAGAACCCATTTGCTTTTCTGGGACCGGACGCCACAGCCGTGCTTGACCCGGATGAGTACGACCGCTCACTTGAAGATGCCGGCATCTATTTTTACGACTTTGTTATCCGACCTCAGTTTAATGAGGATGGCAAAGTCCGGAACGTCGAACTCATTCTGACCGCCCCTTCTGAAAATGAAGCCCCCTTGGTCTTGCAATTGAGTGAGCCGGTTACGATGGGCCAGTTTCTGAACGAGATAGGCAGAAAGACCTTAGCGCAGTTGCCTTGCGCATGCTGGAAGGGGTATGAGCTCGATCTTGCGAACTTCCGTCAACGCGACCTCAGCGGCCTGGAGGACCTCCACCAGCGATGGACACACGAGCTTGCCGGGCAGGACCTGAACGGGATCTTCGACATGAGTCAGTACGGCGATCGCGTCATTGGAATCGGTCCTGCACAGAAGATCGTATCCCCTTATCTCCAAAAAACGTCCTCAGAACACTGGCTTCCAACCGATCTGCTGAATGAACTCGGCATGGATGGTGAACTGCTCGCCAAATGGGACACGGCGAACCGATCGCACTACGAACAGTTCGAGGCCAATATTGAAGCTGCGAGGGCGAACGGTAATCCCTCTGTCCGGCTGCCTGGGCCCGATCTCGAAGTTGACCTGTTAACCGCAGAGCGAATCGCGACTGTGTGGGGAGCTAAGTTCAAGGAGTCGGATGGCCCGGAAAAGCCCTCGATCGACCGTACTGTGCTTCTTGTCGCTGGCAACATTGATGAGGTAGACCATGGACGTAGCCGTGTCGAAACGATCAAGCTTGGCTTGGCTGCAAATGCCGACCTTCCGCTGGCACTACTTCCATCGACCACCTTGCGCGAACATCAGCTCAAGGGGGTGGGCTGGCTTCAGCACCTATACGCCCTGTCACCTGAGCTTACCTCCGGCTGTGTCCTTGCGGATGACATGGGACTGGGAAAAACGCTGCAACTATTGACGTTTATTGCTTGGTGTATCGAAAACGACCCCGAGGGCCTTCCGATCCTGATTGTCGCGCCAGTCTCACTGCTCGACAATTGGGAACGCGAAATGAAGCAATTCCTACATCCGAAAATCGGGAGTGAAGCATTGAAGTTGTATGGTCGCTCCTTGTTGGAGGCTCGTACTCACAAGCAGGATATACCGCCGGAGATCCGGGCTCATGGGATTCAAAATCTGCTCAGGTTCGGATGGCGCCAAAACAAGCGCGTCGTGTTGACCACATATGAGACTTTGCGTGATCAGGAATTTTCGCTGGCCCGGCAGGATTGGAGCATCGTCATATGCGACGAAGCCCAGAAAATAAAGAATCCCGCCGCGCGGGTAACGCAAGCAATGCGGGCAATGAAGGCTCGCTTCCGGATAGCCTGTACTGGAACCCCTGTCGAAAATTCGCTCACAGATCTGTGGTGCCTTTACGACTGGATTCAGCCGGGCCTGCTCGGCTCGCTCAACCAGTTTGGCCGTGATTTTCGTCGTCCGATTGAGGCCAGGGACGGCAAGGACGAAGCCGCGCTCGAAAAGCTCCGGACACTTATCGAACCCCAGCTTCTCCGCCGGACGAAGGCCGACGTGGCCAAGGACCTGCCTGCGAAGATCGAGGACACGGTCTGCAAGTCGTTGCCGATGAGCTCCTTCCAAAGCAGGCTGTACCGCTCGGAAATCAAGGGCTACCATGACAAGCGAACCCTGCAGGCGCACCTGGGAGGGCAGAGCGCCGCAATTCTTGGCCTGTTGCACACGCTAAAGCTCATCTGCGCGCACCCGCATGCCGTTCGTCCTGAAGGGCTCCCGCTTGAGGTATCACCTAAATTGAAATGGACCCTTCAGAAGCTCAAGGAGATTCAATCCGTGGGGGAGAAGGTCATTATTTTCACCGAGCTTCGCGATATCCAGCGCACACTCCAGCTGGCGATTCTGGACACATTTGGTTTCAGGGCGGAGGTGGTGAACGGCGATACGAATGCAAACAGCGAGCGCGGTCCGAGCCGCCAGAACGTTATTGATAAGTTCCAGCAAGGAGCCGGCTTTGGCGTGATCATTTTGTCGACCACGGCAGTTGGATTCGGGGTCAACGTCCAGGCCGCGAATCATGTCATCCACTTTACCCGGCCATGGAATCCTGCGAAGGAGGACCAGGCTACGGACCGTGCTTATCGCATCGGCCAGAAGCGGGATGTCTACGTCTACTACCCCACTATCGTCTCAAGCGAGGTAACGACGTTCGAACAGACCCTCGATCAGCTATTGAGTCGTAAGCGTGCATTGGCAATAGACATGCTTAATGGTAGTGGGGACATTGAGATCGCGGATTTTGCAGCGCATCTATAAAGTCCGAGGGCTGCTACTTAAAGCCTAAACGCCATTTCAACTATGCTAAGCCGCTCGTTCATACTGGCGCGCGCACGACTAGCATAAAGCTGAATGGTTACAGCCCGCTTTGGCCACATTGCTGTACACGAGCGCGCGCTGGCGCGCATGGCCGCCGCTTAGGACGGAACGGGCCAGGCGCTAGACCACGTGCCTTGATGGCAAGCCGGGTGTCTCGTGACATTGTCCGTACGCGAGCACCCGGGAAACCACAGATTTCTAGGGGACATAGGAGTCAATAGCCAGACTCAGGCATCCGATCGTACCGGTTCCCATGTGCCATCAGCATAAATAAGACCGTGCAGCACGAAGCCAGCAAGATGGCGGAGCCGACAAGGGGGTAGTAGAACGGAAAGATCGGCTCGCCGAATAGGATCAATCCGGCCGCGGCCCCGGCGCCGAGCGCAGCTGCGGCAACGAAAAAGTTGTCCCGGCATGCTGGAATTCGGGTCCAAGGCGTCGCAACCACCACCATAGCAGCTAGCGAGGCGGCGCTAAAGGATCCCCAGCTCACTACGATGCCGATGCCCACTCCGGCCGCGGCCAGTATCAAGCACCAAATCAGAGTGCTGTAAACGAATAGCTGCGGACTGCTCGCCTGTTGCGTCTTACCCAGGAACTGGCTGCTCGGCCAATGCCTAGAGTAACGGTAAAGCACTACCCCGATCATAGTCAGGCAAGGCAATGCAATCAATGCATGAAGAATTCCGCCTGCGCCTATCCCGGCTGCCCAGTTTTGAAGTATCCCCCATCCTAAAGCCGACAGGAAGAAGGTTCCGAAAAGGCTATTAGTTGCGAATGTTCTCGTCCTCGCGCTATGCGTCACCACGTCTACCTCGCAGAAAAATAAGACTATCTGTTTATGAATCTGACGGAACCAGCAGAGCAAGGTGCCGCAAGTGCGGTCTCAGGGCAAGAGACGATTGCATAAAAGTTGACAGATGCCAATCTCCTCGTTCGACAACAGCAGACGGCACGGCCGGGTCAAAAGCTGAGTGCCTTGCGGGGGCGCAACCGGTCACATCTGCCGCCACCTATAATTCCTTTATGCAATTTTTAGCCCAGTGAATCGCCACGACTATCGTAGACACTCCTGAGCCATAATATCGGGCACAAGGAGAAGATATGAGCGGTAAGCGGTACACAGAGGAATTCAAGATTGCTGCGGTCAAGCAGGTGTCGCAGGGT
>Ga0308160_10000946_pt1 | contig 45475 bp, 44 predicted proteins | sample PhyFR1_FD_201036 | JGI IMG/M metagenome (GOLD analysis project Ga0308160, IMG submission 201036) | Phyllosphere microbial communities from UC Gill Tract Community Farm, Albany, California, United States - DLSLF.R1 | ecosystem: Host-associated > Plants > Phyllosphere > Unclassified | place: USA...
CTCAAGATAGCGTGTCTACCAATTTCACCACGTCGGCTGGAGACCAGTATTATACCCTGCCTTAACACCTTCTTTCAATGCACAAATTGAGGTGTCTCAAGGAAAAGTAAGCTTTTTCTCAAACTTTATATAGGATCAAGCCGATGCGCGATCCTAGCAGCTTGGAGAAGCAGACGGCGCTCGCATGGAACGCCTTCTGCCCTACCGGTGTACTACTTTTAAACTGATACGATCCGTGCGGACCGTAGGGTGGAAGGCTCCGCCTTCCACGCGTTCAACGAACGCCCGCCCGCCACATCATCAAGACGCGGCCGCGCAAAAATATTACTGCTGGGTCGCCGGAGCAGCCGGTGCCGGGGTTGCCGGCACGGTGTTCGCAGGAACAGCCGGCGCGGTGGTCACCGGTGCAGCCGGCACGCCCGCCGTCGGCGCAGTCGCCTCAGCCGGGGTGGCGGTAGTGGCCGGCACATTCGCGCCAGGCGCAGCCGGCACGCCGGTGGTCTGGGTATTGGCACGTTCCATCACGCCGCCGCCCGTGGAGACGGTGCGGTTGTTGCCCATCGATGCCAGGCCCAGGGTCGACGCGAAGAAGATCGCAGCGGCAACGGCGGTCGACTTCGACAGGAAGTTCGACGAACCACTGGCGCCGAACAGGCTGCCCGAGGCGCCCGAACCGAAGGCGGCACCCATGTCGGCGCCCTTACCGTGCTGCAGCAGCACCAGGCCGATGATGACCAGGGCCGAAATCACCTGCACGACAACTACGAGATTGAACAACACGTTCATTACAGTTCCATTCCAAGTTTAACTACGTTGCAAATTCTATTCGGGTGCCGATTCAGGCGGCTGCGCCGATAATGGCCAGGAAGTCGGCCGCCTTCAGGGCCGCACCGCCGATCAGGCCGCCATCGATGTCGGCTTGCGCCATCAGCTCGACCGCATTGTCCGGCTTCATGCTGCCGCCGTACAGGATGGCGACGCATTCGGCCGCTTCGGCGTTGCATTCACGCAATTGCGCGCGCAACTGGGCATGGACTTCCTGCGCCATCTCTGGCGTCGCGGTCTTGCCGGTGCCGATCGCCCATACCGGTTCGTAGGCGACCACGATACGCGCCACGGCGTCGGCGTCAAGGGTTTCCAGCACCGCCGACAATTGTTGGCTTACGATAACATTTGTTTGACCGGCTTCGCGCTGCGCCAGGGTTTCGCCCACGCAAACGATCGGGGTGATGCCGGCATTCAGTGCCGCCAGCGCCTTTTGCGCCACGACCTCGTTCGTCTCGCCATGGTAGGCGCGGCGTTCCGAGTGGCCGACGATGGCGTACTGGCAGCCGAAATCGACCAGCATCGAGGCCGCCACTTCGCCGGTGTAGGCGCCGCTCACATGCTGCGACACGTCTTGCGCGCCCCAGGCCAGCGGGCTGCCGGTGAGCGTGTCGACGCACTGCTGCAGATACGGGGCGGGAACGCAGACGGCACAAGCGGCCTGGGCGTTGCCAAGGCCGGCGACGATACCGGCCAGCAGCGACGCATTCGCCGCACGGCTGCCGTTCATCTTCCAGTTACCTACGACGAGTTTGGGACGCATAAAACCCCACAGTCAAATAACCCGCTATTCTAGCTGCCGTTGTGGGGGTGGTCAAACAATGGCTGAGTGTGGGTGTTAAAAGCGTGGCAATAAAACGCTGTATTGGTTTGCTATTGTTCTGGTTTGCTATTGTTCGCTGGACGCGTGGACGGGAAACCCGTCCACCCTACTGTAGGGTGGGCACTCGTGCCCACGCGGTTTCATCCGTCGATCAATCACCACGTTGGAATCACACCACCTGCAACACGATCTTTCCCACGTGCGTGCTCGATTCCATGAGCGCATGCGCCTCGGCCGCCTGCGCCAGCGGGAAGGTTTTATAAATCACCGGCTTGATCTTCCCCGCCGCGAACAAAGGCCACACGTGCTCGCGCAGCTGCTGCGCAATCGCCGCCTTGAACGCCACCGGCCTTGGCCGCAAGGTCGAGCCGCTGATCGACAGGCGCCGGCGCAGCACCTGCCCCAGGTCGACATTCGCCTTGGCACCGCCCAGCAGCGCGATCAGTGCAATCCGCCCGTCATCCGCCAGGCAATCGATCTCGCGCGCCACGTAGTCGCCCGCCACCATGTCCAGCACCACATCGACGCCCTTGCCGCCCGTGAGCGACTTGACCACCTCGACGAAATCCTCGCTCCGGTAATTGATCCCGCGCTCGGCGCCAAGTTCCTCGCAGGCGCGCGCCTTGTCGTCGCTGCCCGCAGTGGCGAACACGCGGTGTCCCATGGCGGTGGCCAGCTGGATCGCGGTGACGCCGATGCCTGAGGTGCCGCCCTGCACCAGCAGGGTTTCGCCTTCCTTCAGGCCGGCGCGGTCGAACACATTCGTCCAGACCGTGAAAAAGGTTTCCGGCAGCGAGGCCGCTTCCACCGCGCTCAATCCCTCCGGCATCGGCAGGCATTGCGCCAGCGGCGCCGCGCAATACTCGGCATAGCCGCCGCCCTGCACCAGCGCGCAGACCATGTCGCCCTTCTTAAAGCCGCTGTCACCCAGCTCGCCGCCGACGATCTCGCCCGCCACTTCCAGGCCCGGCAGATCGGAAGCGCCCGCCGGCACCGGATAATGGCCCTGGCGCTGCAGCACGTCGGGCCGATTGATGCCGGCCGCGTGCACCTTGATCAGTACCTCGCCCGCTTTCAATTCCGGCTGCGGCCGCTCACACAGTTGCAGCACCTCAGGTTTGCCCGGTTGGGTGATTTCGATTGCGCGCATGCCCGCCTCCACATTGAGAAGACGGCAATTGTACGCCGGTCGCCGCCGGCGCGTTGGCGGCCCCATTTTGTTGCTGCCCGGCCAAAGAAAGTGGAATTGCTGTGCTCCAGCGCAAACAAATTCTTCAATGCATGAGCTTTGTGGGGAACTTTAGAGATCGCACAACGATCGCGTCCGCAGCCATCTTGTCCGCGCCATGCCTGCCGCATAGATTGGAGGACCGAGCTCATCAAGCAATCGAGCCGTTTCCACCATTCAAAGGAGCACGATCATGCGAGCGATTGCCAATGCCCTGTTCGACTTCGCGCGGCGCAAGACATCCCCCGACACCGCCCTGCCCCGCCCCATCCCGACACGGCGTCCACGCTTCGGGCTGGTACTGGCCGGCGCCGCCCTCGCCGCCATCCTCGCCCTGCCCGGCCACGGCGCCAACGCCCAGGGCTGGAACAGCGAACGCTGGACCGGCACCTGGGGCACGGCCCCGGCCGGCCCGCCGGCGCCCGCCAGCCTGCAAACCTTCACCGACCAGACCCTACGCCTGATCGTCCACACCAGCATCGGCGGCAACCGCGTGCGCATCCGCGTGTCGAACGAGTTCGGCGCCGTGCCGCTGCGCATAGGCGCCGCCCGCATCGGCGTGCGCGCGGGCGGCTCGGATGTCGCGCCCGGCACCGACCGCGTGCTCACTTTCGGCGGCCGCTCCTCGATCGTGATTCCGCCTGGCGCGCCGGTGCTGTCCGACCCGGTCGAGCTGAACGTGCCGGCCCTGGGCGACCTGGCCGTCAGCCTGTATTTGCCGGGCACGGTAGACGCCACCACGGTCCACAATACCGGCCTGCAAACCAACTACGTGTCGCTGCCGGGCGACTTCACGGCCTCGGCCACCCTGCCGGTGCAGCGCACGATCACGTCCTGGCCCTTCCTCACCGAGGTGGACGTCGACAGCGCCGGTCCGTCCATCGTCACCCTGGGCGATTCGATCACCGACGGCACGCGCAGCACGGTCGACACGAATAACCGCTGGCCCGACTGGCTGGCGCGGCGCTTGCAGACCGTGCGCGACCCGGTGCTGGGGATCAACGGCCGCCTCGGCGTGGTGAACCGCGGCATCAGCGGCAACCGCCTGCTGACCGATTCGCCCAACACCCTGGCCGGGCGCAGCATCCAGGAGCGCTTCGATCGCGACGTGCTGGCCACGGCCGGCGTGCGCTACATGACCCTGCTCATCGGCATCAACGACATCGGCAACAGCTCGGCCACCAGTCCCGTATCGGCCGATGACTTGATTGTTGGTTACCGCCAGGTGATCGCACGGGCGCATGCGAAAGGCATCGCCATTTTCGGCGCCACGCTCACGCCGTTCGAGGGCGCGGGCTATTACTCGCCAGAGAAGGAAGTCGTGCGCCAGGCGGTGAACAACTGGATTCGGAGCAGCGACGAGTTCGACGGCGTGATCGACTTCGATGGGGCCACCCGCGACCCGGCGCATCCGACGCGCTTCCTGGCGGCGTATGACAGCGGCGACCATCTGCACCCGAACGACCTGGGCTACCAGGCGATGGGGAATGCGGTGTCGTTGACATTGTTCCGGTCATTGGGGGCGACTGCCGTCAAGCCGGCAGCGGCGCTGGAGCGATAAGGCAGGTGTGCCTGGCCTGGCGTCAGGCACCTTGTGCACAAGCACTGAAATCGGTCGAGCCCGGCATAGGACATCCAGATGCAGCGGTAGTCATCGCCTTCAAGGTCCCTCAATCGCACGATAGGACACGATTACCTACGATTTGCTTACGAAAGTCCACGATGGATGCGCGAAAACGCACGATTTCGTGACGCAAATCCACGATACCGCGACGAGATCGAACGATACGGCAGGTGAATGTCTAACAGACAGTACAGCCATCGCCGTGATCGTTCAAAAGCATGCGCAAATCGCGTCTTTTCACAGTCTAATCGTACAAAGTCGCAGTCGCCTCGTGCCGTTTCGCGGTCATATCGTGCGATATCGTTCACTAACGTGTGAAAGAGAGGGAATCATGAGTGCACCTACCCCTGCTTCCGCCATGCCGATACCGATACCGCTGGAACTGCACCAGCAACTGATGCTGGCCTCGGTTCAATCCGGATTCACGAAAGAAGTCTGGGAAATCGGCGCCGCTGCGATCCGCGAATGGCTGGCGCGAAACGCACCGGATACGTTTACCGGCCCGGTCACATCGGGCTATCAATGGAAGCATGTCTTCCTGCCGTCGGGAACGCTGTTGCGAACATTGTTCAACGGCAAGAACTTTCATGCGTATGTCGAAGGCGACCTTATCCGCTACGACGGCGCGCCGATGACGCCCAGCCGCTCTGCGAATGCGGTGGGTGGCGTCCGTCGCAATGCCTGGAAAGTCATCTGGGTACTGCTGCCGAACACGTCCATATGGAAACTGGCCAATGAACTCAGGCCGCGGCGCGCACCGGCCAGGCGCACGCGGCAGCCGCGGATGGCGCCGTTGCCGACGCTGCGCAATCCAGGACGCTGACGAGCGGCACGGGCCTGGCTACCGATAGCAGTCCGCCCGCTCAGCCCCCGCCCGTCTTCGACTGCGCCGGCAAACTCGTCCCCACCTTCCAGGTCCGCGACAGCGCCTGCGCCTCCTCGACCTGCTCCTGGCTCATCCCCTTGGCCATGGCCGTGCGCTGGTTGACGGCATTCTGGTTGCCGCCCGCCGCAGCGAGATTCATGAGCATGTAGGCGATCACCGGATCGCCCGGCACGCCGGCCACGTGGTAGCGGTACATCAGCCCGAGCGCGTGCTGGGCCTCGGCGTGCCCCTGCTCGGCCGCCTTGCGGAACCAGGTAACGGCGTGCTTCTGGTCCTGGGGCACGGCGTTGCCGGTGTAGTACATGGCGCCGACCACGTACTGGGCATCGGCCTTGCCCTGCTGGGCCGCCTTCAGGTGCCAGCCGAAGGCCGCCTTGTAGTCGCGCGCGACGCCGCGGCCCATGTAGTACATCAGGCCCAGCAAGTGCTGGGCATCGGGATTGCCGGCGCGCGCCAGTGGGGCGACTTCCTTCATCGCCAGCGCGTAGTTGCGCGCGTTGTACGCGCTCGCCCCCTCGGGAAAACCCGCCTGCGCCGCCCCGTGCAGGCCGAGCGCAAGCAGGATCGCTACGGTGATTTTTTTCATTGTCTCGTGCGTGAAACCGGTCTCTTGCTACCTTGTTGTCTCGCGACGGCCATGCCGTCCTCGCTTGCCCCGCTCAGCGCCAGCTGACCTTGCCCAGCCCGTCGACGCTGACCTTGCGGTTCAGCGGCTTGCCGTAGACTGTGACCGAGCCCAGGCCCGACAGGTTCAGGTTCGCGCTGCCGTTCACGGTGACCGTGGCATTGCCCAGGCCCGACAAATCCAGCCACACGTTCTCGAGCACGAACTGGCGCGCATCCAGCCCGCCCAGGCCGCTCAGCTCGGCCTTCAGCGACTTGCCCTGCCCGGCCAGCGTCACGTGGCCGGCGCCGTGCAGGTCGAGTTCGATGCGCTCGCTTTGCGTGCCGGCCAGCTTCATGCTGCCGACGCCGCCCAGGCTGGCGCGGACATACCGGTAGTTGACGTTCACGTTCATCGCGCCGGCCCCGTCCAGCGCCAATGCCAGCTCGTCGCCGGAAAAGCCGGCGATGTCGGTGGTGCCGATTCCGTCGGAGCTGACTTCGCGCAGGCGCGGCAGCACCAGTTCGGCGCGCACCGGATCCTGGATCAGGCGCAGGCCGCGTAGGCCGCCGCCATTGCCACCCCCGATGTTGATGGTGTCGCCGCTTTGCTGGACCGTCAGCCTGGCCAGCCAGCGCGGGTCGCCGGTCAACACCAGCATGCCCGTGCTGCCCTGGCGGATGCGCAAATCGACGCTGCCGTCGAGCTGGACGCGCACCACCCGGCCATCGACGCTGCGCGTTTCCGACGCCGTCTCGGGCGCGGCGCTGGCCAGGCGTACGAGCGCCAGCAGGCCAAAGGCGACCGCACCGAACTTCCACAACTTGTGCATGCAAAATCTCCGTATTCGATTCACGTCGCTCGTCAATACGTGGACAAGCGCGCCCACGTTACCAGCAAGCCCCGTCCGCTTCCAGCAAAACTTTTTAATCAAGCAATCTGGCGGGACTGACAAGATATGCACTATATCCCGCGCCTTTTACCGGGCACCCGGAAATGCGACAGACTGCGCCATGCGCGGACAGGCCGCAGAAAAAGGCGTCTCCCCACGCTGACATACATATGCAATAAATTACTTTTTAGCATGACGCTGCGTTAAGATAAATCGTTCCGCACCCGCGTCGTGCGGTCGTTTTCGTTTTCAGTCATTCTTTGAGGTCATCCATGCGCATGCGCCAACTTCCCGTCCTGCTGGCCGGGCTCGGCTTGTCGATGTCCGCCTTCGCGGCCACCAGCGACAAGTGGGACCTGCCGGTCCATGTGAAAAAACTCGACAACGGCATGACCGTCGTCGTCTCCGAAGACCATAGCTCGCCGACCGTCGGCGTCTCGGTCGTGTACCACGTCGGCATGCGTCTCGAGCCGAAGAACCGCACCGGCTTCGCCCACCTGTTCGAACACCTGATGTTCCAGGGCACCCCGAATGCACCGAAGGGCGTGTTCGACAAGACCATCACCGGCGGCGGCGGCCGCAACAACGGCTCGACCCGTCCCGACTTCACCAACTACATCGAGACCGCGCCGGTGTCCTCGCTCGAGCCCATCCTGTGGCTGGAAGCGGACCGCATGAAGACCCTCGACTTCAACGAAAAAACGCTGAAGAACCAGCAGGACGTCGTGAAGGAAGAGATCCGCGTGAACGTGAAGAACCAGCCTTACGGCGGCTTCATGTGGATCGACATCAGCCAGCACGCCTTCCAGAAATGGGAAAACAACCACGACGGCTACGGCAGCTTCCAGGACCTGGAAGGCGCCAGCCTCGACGACGTGCGCAGCTTCCACCGCGACTACTACGGCCCGAACAATGCGGTACTCGCCATCTCCGGTGACGTGACCCCGGCCCAGGGCTTCGCGCTGGCGCAGAAATACTTCGGCAACATCGCCGCCCGTCCGACGCCGAAGAGCGGCGACTTCACCGAGCCGATGAACACCGCCGAGAAGCGCATCGAGCAGAGCGACGCCCTGGCCCAGGTGCCGGCGATTGCCGCCGCCTGGAAGATCCCGGAACGCGGCAGCCGCGACCAGGCGCCGATGGCGGTGCTGGCCGAACTGCTGGCCGGCGGCGACGCTTCGCGCCTGTACCAGGGCCTGGTGAAGGGCCGCGAGATCGCGCTGAACGTCGACTCGCTGTTCGGCCTGGTCGACCCATGGACCTACGACGGCCCGACCTTGCTGACCGTGTTCGCGCTGTACAAGCCGACCAGCAATGCCGACGCGGTGCTGGGCGCCATCGACGAGGAAGTGGCTAGGATCGCCAAGGAAGGCGCCGACGAGGCGACCCTCAAGCGCGTGAAAACCCGCATGCTGGCCGACTGGAACAACTCGCTCGAGTCCTTCATCAACCGCGCCGACACCCTGGCCAAGCTGCAAACCCTGTGGGGCGACGCGAATGTCGTCAACAAGATCCCCGGCTGGATCGAAGGCGTGACCTCCGCCGACCTGCAGCGCGTTGCCGCCACCTACCTGGTGAAGAACAACCGCACCGTCATTGACCGCAAGCCCGTCGCGAAAGCTGCGGCGCCTGCACCGGCTGCCCCCGCAGCCGGCGACAAGAAATAAGGAGCGCATCGATGAAAAAACTGATGCTGACACTGGCCGTTTCGCTGGCCTTTACACCGCTGGCCTTCGCCGCCGATGCACCCGCCGCCGCGAAATCGACGCCGATGCCGGCCTACGGCAAGGACAAGCCGATCCCGACGCCGAAGATCGTCAAGAAGACGCTCAGCAATGGCATGACCGTCTGGGTGGTGCCGCGCGCCGGCCTGCCGCGCGTCGACTACGTGCTGGCCGTACGCGGCGCCGGCTATGCCGCCGACGACCAGGGCCATCCGGGCTTCGCTGGCCTGCTGGCCGGCATGCTCAACGAAGGCACGGCCAAGCGCGACTCGCGCGCCATCGCCGAAGCGGCGCAAGGCATGGGCGGCTCGGTCGCCGCCGGCCCCGCCGCCGACGGCATCGTGGTCTCGGCGAACGCCCTCACCTCGCACGCCGCCGACATGATGTCGCTGCTGGCCGAGGTGACGCGCGCGCCGAGCTTCCCGGCCAAGGAAGTCGAGCTCGCGAAAGGCAATGCGCTGCAAGCCCTGCGCGTATCCGAAACCACGCCGCGCTTCCGCGCCGAGCGCGCCATCAACGGCGCCATCTACGGCGAGCACCCTTACGGCCACACCGATCCGACCGTCGAGGCGATCACCTCGGTGACCCAGGACATGCTGCGCGCCGAGCATGCGAAGCGCTTCCGCCCGGATCGCGCGCTGCTGGTGATCACCGGCCGCGTCAGCGAAGCCGAGGCCATGAAGCTGGCCCAGGCGGCGTTCGGCGACTGGAAGGCCCAGGGCCCGGCCCTGGCGGAAGTCGCCCCGGCCCCGGCCAGCGCGAAACCGGCGCGCATCCTGCTGCAGCGTGGCGGCAGCGTGCAGTCGACCATCCGTGTCGGCGCGCCCGGCATCGCCGCCAGCGCCGCCGACCAGGTACCGCTGCGCCTGGCCAGCACCATCCTCGGCGGCGGCTTCTCGAGCCGCGTGAACATCAACCTGCGCGAGGAAAAGGGCTATACCTACGGCGCCTCGGCCGGTGCGCGCATGAGCCGTGCGGGCGGCGCCATCGTCGGCGGCGCCGACGTGCGCAACGAAGTCACCGGTGCGGCAATTACCGAGTACTTCAACGAGTACAAGCGTATCGGCAGCGACCTGGTGCCGGCCGACGAAATGACGATGAACAAGCGCTACGTCGCCGGCGGCTATTTGATCAGCAACCAGCTGCAGCGCGCCGTCGCCGCCACGCTGGCCCAGAACTGGCTGGTCGGCCTACCGCCGGAATTCCTCGGCCAGTACGTGCCGCTGATCGACAAGGTCACCCCGGCCCAGGTGCGCGACGTGTCGAAGAAATACTTCGCACCCGAGAAGCAGGCGATCGTCGTGGTCGGCGACCAGGCCGCGGTGGGCGAACAGCTGAAGCAGTTCGGCGAGTTCACCGTGACCGACAAATAAGGACAGTTTTGTCCGTTTCCAAACGCCCGCCTTGCGCGGGCGTTTTTTATGCACGCCTGTCGAGCGGTGGCAGTACGAAGGTACGGCGAGACGATGCACCGCAGCCATGGCGATTTATTCACACGCTCGTAGGGTGGGCACTTGTGCCCACGCGGTAACGCACCCTGCCCCGCCCGGCCGCCGGGACGCGGGCTCAATGGCGCAGCGAAATCCCCGGCTTATGGCGCAACGCGCTGAGTACCTCGCGCACCGGCAGGTGCCAGTTCAGCTCGGTGTTCGTGTGGTGCCAGGCATTGCGCGGACGGTATTCGATGCTGATGTCGATGTTCGAGTTCATGGCCCCGAACCAGTCGATCTCGCCCATCACGTCGATGATGTTGCGGTAGCGCGGCGGCATGGCGATGGCGGCCGAGATCGTGACGATGGCCAGGTCGCCCAGCAGCTCGTCCTGGTGCGCGTCGTGCAGGTCGTACAGCGCTTCCGAGATCACCAGGTTGCCCTTCGAATGCCCGGTCAGCAGGCCGAAGTGGAAGCGGCGGTCGGTCAGCAGCCGGCACAGGGTACGCGTATCGAGGCTGGCGCGCGCCGGGTTCATGGTTTCGGCGGGCCAGCTGATCTCGACCTTGTTGCCGCGCGCGAGATCGTCGATCTGCTCGTACATGTGGCGCATGCGGTTCAGGGTGCCGAACCAGAACCAGCCGCCGGCCGCCTCGGTCAGCATGTCGGCCAGGCCGTAGCCCGACACCAGCCCCGCCACCGGCTCGCCGAAGGCATCGGCCACGTTGCGCGCAAAGGCCGCCGTGCCGAGCGCCGAACTGCCGACGCCAGCCACCGCCAGGATGCGCGTGTTGATGCCGCCATTCCGGGCGAAGTCCTCGATCCCGGGGCAGATGCGCAGCATGCCGGCGCCCGACGGCGGCACGATCAGCAGCGCTCCCTCGCGCGCCAGCCAGGGCGCCACCGAGGCCGCCTCGGCGGGCGTGACCACGCCGACGTCATAGAACACCGCGTCGAGCACGGCGTTGCGGCGCCGATAGCCCTCGAGCGTCGCCTCGCGCCACGGCGCCTTGGCCTGCACGACCTCGGCCGCGGTATTGCGTTTCAACTGCGCCGACGCCAGCACCAGCGGCGTGCTGCTCCTGTTTTGCTGAGCCATGACCGACCTCCCATCGGGCAGCGCGGACCGCAATACGCGGTCCATCCGGGTAAGAGAGGTGGAAGGGTTGAAAGTTCACTGCCGTGAGCGGCATGGCGGCCCGCAGCGCGGACCGGATGGGCCTGCGGCTGGAACCGTTTGGGCCGCCGCGCCATCTGCATGGCCTGCGGCGTAAACCGCTTGGGCCTGCAGCTGGAACCGTACGGTGGGCACCCTGTGCCCACGCGGAACGATGCGTTATGTTTGCTAGGTTTGAATGTTGTGGCCTGCCTTGAGGCGCTGCATCGAGAGGAAGGCGCTGCGGCTTCAACAAGGCCAACACGATGCGTCGTTCCGCGTGGGCACGGCGTGCCCACCGTACGGTCAAAGCCGCAGGCCGGATACGATCCGATCAAGGGCAGCAGGCCGCATGCCGGAGACGATCCGATCACGGGCCGCAGGCCGATTACCCGCGCAGCGCCTTTTCCAGGTCATCCAGCTCGGCCGGCTTGACCAGGTGCGCATCGAAGCCGGCCTCCTGCGCCTTGCGCCGGTCCTCGGGCGAACCATAGCCGGTGTGCGCCACCAGCCGCGTGTGCTTCAGCTCGGGATGAGCCTTGATCATGCGCGCCAGTTCGTAGCCGTCGGCGCCGGGCAGGCCGATGTCGAGCACCATCACCTGCGGATGGTGCGCCAGCGCCAGCGGCACGATCTGGCTGGCGTCGTGGGTGGTCCAGGCCTGGTGGCCCATCTCGGCCAGCAGGAAGCCCATCATTTCCATGGCGTCGAGGTTGTCGTCCACCAGCAGCACGCGCAGGCCGCCGGCCGGCGCCACCGCTTGTTCCTCGGCCGCCGGGTCGGCGGCAACGCCGCTCACGCGCAGCACCGGCAGCTCCACCGTGAAGGTCGAGCCCATGCCGATGCCGGGACTTTCGGCGTGCAGCTGGCCGCCGTGCATCTCGAGCAGGCGCGAGACCAGCGACAGGCCGATGCCGAGGCCTTCCGGCGCGCGGTCGGGCGGCACCGCGGCCTGGGCGAACATGCCGAAGATGCGCGGCAGGCTGTCGGCGTCGATGCCGATGCCGTTGTCGATCACGGCGATGTGCACATGGTCGCCGTCGACCTTCACTTCCAGGCGGATTTGCCCGCCCTTGGGCGTGAACTTGGCGGCGTTGTGCAGCAGGTTGCCCATCGACTGCGCCAGGCGTACCGGGTCGCCCGCCACCCAGATTTGCACATCGAGCTGCTGCACCTCGAGATGGTGCTCGCGCGCCGCGATCAAGGGGCCGGCGGTCTCGATGGCCTGGGCGATGACGGCGCCGAGGTTGACTTCCTCGCGGCGCAGCACGATCTTGCCTTCCGAGATGCGGGCGACGTCGAGCAAGTCGTCGACCAGGTGCGCCAGGTGGTCGACCTGGCGCAGGATGACTTCGCGTGCGCGCGCCTGGCGCTCGGAGGCGTTCTCGCCGGCGATGCCGAGCAGCGCGGCGGCGTTGCGGATCGGGCTGAGCGGATTGCGCAGCTCGTGCGCCAGCGTAGCCAGGAACTGGTTCTTGTTGGCGTCGGCCACGCGCAGCAGCGCTTCCATTTCCTTGCGCGCGCTGATATCGCTGGTGATGCGCGCCACGCGGTAGACCTCGCCGCGCGCATTGCGTACCGCGAACAGCCGGTCGCGTACCCAGCGCGTGGCGCCATCGGCCAGCACCAGGCGGAATTCGTCGTCGTAGTGCGGCTGGGTGGCCAGCGCCGCCCAGCGGCCCTGCAGGCGCGCTCGGTCGTCGGGGTGCACGCCGTCCAGCCAGCCCAGGTGGTTGCGGCGCAGCGAGTCGAGGCTGCGGCCCCAGATCTTGGCGTAGGCCGGGCTGACGTAGGCCAGCTCGCCGTCGGGCGCCGAGAACATCCAGAACACGTCGTCGACGTTGTCGGTCAGCTGGCGAAAGCGCTCCTCGCTCTCGCGCAGCTCGTCCTGGGTATGGCGCATGCGCAGCAGCGCATTCACGTTGGCGATCAGCTCCTCGGCCTCGATCGGCGCGGCCAAGTAGTTGTCGGCGCCGCCTTCCAGGCCGCGGATCTTGTCGGCGCGGTTGGTCAGCGCGGCCGAGGTCTGCAGCACCAGCACGCAGTTGGTGGCCGGGTCGGCCTTGATGCGGCGGCAGACTTCGATGCCGTTGATGTCGGGCAGCTTGACGTCGAGCAGGACCAGCGCGGGGTCGTCTTCGCGCACCATGGCCAGGGCGTCGGTGCCGTTGGCCGCTTCCAGCACGCGGAAGCCCGCGCTTTGCAGGATGCGGGTCTTGGCATAGCGTGCCCCGTCGTTGTCGTCGACGTTCAGGATAAGCGAGGGAGTGGCAGTCATTGTCGTGTCTTCAGGTGCTCTCGGGCGCCGCAGGAGTGAACTGACGCGGCAGCGTCAGCATGAAGGTCGAGCCCACGCCGGGCCGGCTCGCGACCTCCACGCGCCCGCCCAGCAGCTCGGCCAGGCGCCGGCACAGCGGCAGGCCGAGACCGGTGCCCTTGCTGCGGCGCTGCAGGGGGTTCTCGACCTGGGCGAATTCTTCGAAGATCAGTTGCAGGTGTTCCGGATCGATGCCGATGCCGGTATCGGTCACGGCAAAGGTGATGCTGTCGGCTTGCGCATCGGCCTCGGCGCGCACGCGCACCGAGCCTTGCTCGGTGAACTTCAGCGCGTTCGAGATGAAGTTGCGCAGGATCTGGGAGATCTTGCCTTCATCGGATTCGAAGCTCTCCGGCGCCTCGTTCTCGAATACCAGTTCGACGGCCCCGCCTTCCACCAGCGGCCGCATCATGCCCTTCAGGGCGCGGAACAGATTCTCGGCCACCACCGGGGCCAGGTGGGTTTCGACCCGGCCAGCCTCAATCTTCGCCAGGTCGAGCAGGTCGTTGACCATCTCCGACATCTCGGTGGCGGTGCGTTCGATCAGGAATACCTGGCGCTCCTGCTCCGAGCTCAGCTCGCCATCCATGCGCTCGAGCAGGAGGCGCGACAGCGCCCGGATCGAAGACAGCGGCGTGCGCAGCTCGTGGCTGGTGTTCGACAGGAAGCGCGATTTCATTTCGTCGGCGCGGCGCAGGCGCTCGGCCTTGTCCTCGATTTCCGCATACAGCGCGACGATGCCGCGGTTGGTGTCCTCGAGCTCGCGCGTGAGCGAGAGCAGGTCTTCCTGGCGCTCGCGCAGCTCGGCCAGGGTCTCGACCAGCTCGCGGTTCTGCTGCTGCACTTCCTGGTAGCTGTTCGGCCCCGGCGCCACCGCCAGTTCGGCGCCGATCCGGGCCAGGCGCGCGCCATCCAGCGGCGCTTGCGGCGGCAGCGCCTTGCGCATCACCAGCGCCACGCCCGAGGCGCCGGCGACGGTCTCGCAGCTATCCATCAGGCGGTGCGCGGTGACGATCGCCTGCTCGTCGGCCTGGGCGCCGCCACTGACGCTGACGGCAAGCTGCTGCCCCCTGCCCGCTTCCTCGATCGCGAACGCGGCGCGCGCGCCCGGCCCGCCGAGCGAAGCGGCGCGCGCCACCTCGGACACGGCGGTGGCGATGCGCACCTGGTCCTGCTTCGAAAAACCGAGCAGGTGCGACACCTGGCGCGCGCGCTGGCGCACCAGCACCACGTCCTGGTCGTTTTCCAGCGCCACGTTCAGGATGCGCTGGCTCATGCCCCTTCCCTCCGGCGCACCACCACCACCATGGCGTCGTCGCGGCGGCGGATGTAGTCGCGCATCAGCATCGCGGCAATCAGCGCCGTGCTATGCCCGAGCAGGCCCGGGTACTTGTCCAGGTCCCACTGGGTCTGGATGCCGTCGGAATGCAGGATGACGACGGCGCCCGGCGGGCAAGGCGCGCTGAACTCCTGCACCTTGCGCATGTTGTGGCCGACGATGCCATTGTGCGAGACGAGGGCGCGGCGCGTGTCGCCGTCGATCACGTAGGCGCCGATGTTACCGATCCCGGCGAAGCGCAGCGTATCGCTCTCGAAATCGATGCGCACCGCCGCCAGCGCCGCCCCGCGCGTGATGCGCAAGGCCTGGTGCGAGGCGTCGACCAGCTGGGCCGCTTCGGACGCGGGCCGGTGCTGGAGCTCGGCGATGGCGGCCTGCGACGCGGCCGCCGCCTCCGGGCCATGGCCGAGGCCATCGGCGGCAAGCAGGGTCGCACCGGCGCCGTCGCAGGCCACGCCCCAGCCGTCGCCGCAGGCGTCTTCGCCGGCCAGCGGCACGGTCAGCGCGCCCACTTCGACCTGGCATAGTCCGGGCGCCGCTTCGTCGCGCCACAGGCGCATGAAGAACAGCGCGCCCTGGCCCGGCCGCGAGTACACGTCGAACTCGTTCGAGAGGCGGCGCAGCGCACCCAGGCCCGTGCCGGCGGTACCGGCGGTGGACATGCCGTCGCGCAGGCAGGCGTCGACATCGACGATGCCGGGGCCGCTATCGACCGCCAGCACATCGATGCCGGGCACGCCCTCGGCTTGCGCCACGTTCAGGTAGAGCGTGCCCTCGCCCGCGTGCTTGAGCAAATTGGTGCCGGCCTCGGTGACGATCAGCGCCAGCTGGCCGGCGCGGGTTTCGTTGAAGCCAAGCTCGCCGGCCAGGCGCTGCCCGGCACGGCGTGCGGCGGCGACATCGCTGGCATGGGTAATGGCAAACGACAGCTGGGTATCCAGCGAAGAAATCAGCGTTTCCATTTCACGACCGCGACTGCGGTGCCCTCTCCTACGCGGGTATCGATTTCGAACTCGTCGACCAGGCGCTTCGAGCCGCTCAGGCCCAGGCCCAGGCCGCCGCCGGTGGTGTAGCCGTCGCGCAGCGCCAGGTCGAGGTCGGGGATGCCGGGCCCGTTGTCGATGAACAGCAGGCCGATGCCGTTGCGGAAACCGTCGGCCAGCTTGTCGACGTGACAGGCGCCGCCGCCGCCGTACTTGATGGTGTTGCGCCCCAGTTCGCTCGCTGCGGTGACCAGCTTGGTCTGGTCGACCAGCGACAAGCCAATGGCCACCGCGCGCTCGCGCACGTGCTTGCGCAGGCCGACCACGTCGTCGTCACCGCGCAGTGGCAAGGTCAGGCGGTCAGTGCGCAGCCGGGCATTGAGCTCGAGCAGCTCGGTATCGAATTCAACTGCGGTTGCAGCGTTCATCTAGTCAGGTTCTTTCCGAGCAGGGCCATGCCCTTTTCGACGTTCAGCGCCGTCTTGACGCCATGCAGGGTCAGGCCGAGTTCCACCAGCGTAATCGCGACGGCCGGCTGCATGCCGACCACCACGGTCTGGGCGTCGAGCACGCGCGCCATCGCCGCCGTATTGCTGATCATACGCCCGATGAAGGAATCGACCAGGTCGAGCGCGGAGATGTCGATCAACACCCCTTTCGCACTGTCGCGCACGATCCGCTCGGTCAGGTCATCCTGCAGGGTCATGGCCAGGCGGTCGTGCATGTCGACCTGGATGGTCACGAGCAGCAGGTCGCCCATCCGCAGAATAGGAATGCGTTCCATTGCTTACGCCTTCTGGCTGACGATCATGGTGCCGGTGCGCTCGAGCGCCACGACAAAGGCGTCGGCCAGGGTGGCCTTGGTGACCACGTCTTCCAGGTTCACGCCCAGGTGCACGATGGTCTGCGCGATTTGCGGGCGGATGCCGCTGATGATGCAGTCGGCGCCCATCAGGCGGGCGGCGGCGATGGTTTTCATCAGGTGCTGGGCCACCAGGGTGTCGACGGTCGGCACGCCGGTGATGTCGATGATGGCGATGACCGCGCCGGTGTCGACGATCTTTTGCAGGATGTTTTCCATCACCACCTGGGTGCGTGCCGAATCCAGGGTGCCGATCAGCGGCAGCGCCAGGATGCCGTTCCACAGCTTCACGACCGGGGTCGACAGCTCCAGCAGTTCCTGCTGCTGGCGCACGATGATCTGGTCCTTGGCTTTCTGGAACACCTCGATGGTGTACAGGCCGAGCTTGTCGAGCAGGGTGTTGATCGACCACGAGACGGCGGCCAGGGTTTCCGGCTCGCCGGCGAAGGCGGCGCTCATCTGGGCGAAGATCGGCTGCTTCAGCGAGAACACGAAGCTCGCGGTTTCGCTCGGGGTCGAGCCCGACTTGGCGCGGCTCGACGAGATCTCGGCCAGCAGGTCGCGCACTTCATCCCACGAGCGGTGCTCGATGTTTTCCAGCTCGCCGCTGCGGGTGGCGGCAGCGAAGGCAGCGAGGAATTGCTGGCAGTGGGCACGCAGCTGCTGCTTCGCGCTGGCGGTGCCGCGCACGGTCAGCGCCTCGAGCTGCGCAATCCATTGCGAGCCGATCTCGGCCTCGTGTTCCTGGATGAGCTGGCTGATGCGGGCGGCGGTGTCCTTCGTGGTCATCTCTTGGTCCTTGGTCGGTAGGTTTGGCGTGGTGGTCCGGGTTCGTGTGCGCCCCGTGGCGCACCGCTCCCATGATTGGAAAAATGACCAACTATAACATCTATTTAACTTTCACCCCGGCACGCTTGTGCATACGAAAACGCGCGGAAATACACAATTGACAGGCCGTTTTTTATTCTGCGGAGAGGGTATCCGTCTTGGCTTCGAGCGCCGCCAGCAGGGCCTCGTCCGGGAAGGCGCTCACGCGCCAGCGCGGCAGCTGGTAGCCGTCCTGGCGCAGCATCAGGTGGCCGGCGGCGGCGACCAGGTCGGCCCAGGCCACATTCCAGCGGCGCCCTGCCGCGCCCGACGCGTCGAGGCTGACCAGCACGATGCGGTCGGTCTCGGGCAGCAGCGCCTCGACGCCGGCGGTCCAGGTCGACACGCTGAAGATGCGCTCGTCCTCGCCTTTCACCAGCATGTAGGTGGCAACGAAGACATCGGTGCCCTGCTTTTCGAATTGCTGGTCGAGCAATTGTTTTTGCTCGGCGTAGTCTTCCTGCAGCGCCATGCGCCGCAGGTCGGCCTGCTTGCGCGCCACTTCCTCGTCGCCTGGCGTATAGGGAACGGCCTTGCCGTCGACGAATGCGTACATGGCGGTCGATACGCGCCGCCCTTCGGTGGCCATGGCCGACTGCGCATAGCTCAGCAAGGTCAGCAGGTCGTCGCGGTTGTGCGAAGCCGACAGCAGCATGCGCCCGCGCGTCGGGATCATGACGACCGGATGCTGGCCGGCCACGCGGTGGATCAGGTCGGGCAGCAGGATGCGCGAGGAATCGTAGGCATCGTTCCAGTCGCTGGCGTACAAATTGGCGCCGAGCTGGACGAATCGCTCGGGCGCCAGGTCGCGCAGGTTGTCGAGGGCGATGGCGGTGGCCGCCTCCGCTGTCACGCCCCACTGCTCGAGCTGGCTGGTGTCGAGGATGCGGGTCAGGTGCTCGGTGTCCCAGGCCAGCAGCATGACGGTGTCAAGGCTGAAGTCGGTCGCGGCGAAGCCCGGGTTCGCGCTGCTGGCGCCGACTTGCGGAGCGAGCTGGGCGGCCTGGAGGAAGGCGCCGGCGCGCAGCACGGGCAGGAGATTAGGTCGTGCCTCCTCGAAGGTGTCCGGGATCTCCGCCTGGACGAACAGGTTCGAATACTTGTCGACGACCGCGCGGCGCCCGGCGCGCGAGGCCTGGCAATAGTCGTGGTAGAAGTTGTGCAGGTTGATGGCGCCGCCTTCGCCGCCGTGCAGCACGACGCGGAAATTCGGCGCATCGAATTCCATCGGGCCTGGATGGCCGCGCTCCCGCGCCGCCTGCATGGCAATCTGGGCGAATTTTTCAGGGGTCGGCTTGCGGAAGAAAAGATCGAGGATACCCACGGTGTGCTCCGAGATGGCGATAGCTCGGCAGTGTAGATCGCGGCCGGCATGTCGTCTATCGCTCAATCGTGAAGCTACAGCATTAGACGAGTTGCGAGAGACAGGCGGTAGATCAATCAGGCGGCCAGTGGTAGGGCATCACCTGCTCATTGATCCTTCGAGGATATATTAGTTTGCGTTGGTGATTGAACGCCCTCAAGCCCAACGAATAAAAATAGTAGAGAGAGATTTCTGCTATTGCATTTGAAATATACCATTTCAACTAGGTAAATATCCACGATTAGCACTACTGGCGTAAATGCATGAGAATCTCATCGCAACAATTTTCTCGTTTTAATTTATTTATTCCAACCAACTTCGCTAGCTAACGCTTCCTTTATCGTTTGGCGGGGAGTTTCGCGCAACCAGACGCTCAATTATACCCCTTATCACATGCGTAACTGCATGAAGCTCAGCCATCCAATATGATAGAGCGCTTGACTCAATAACAACATCAGGCTGATGAACCATATAATTTCGAAGACTCATGAGTTCTAGCACACCCTCATGCTGCCCAGTCGTTAGTACTTTCCCCTTCGTCTGTATAAAGTCAAGCAATTTACGCATGTCATTTTTTTCTTGTATAACGAGATCTGCTTCTTCAGGAGAATCAGTCATTAGGCGTGCTATTACATACAAGTGATATTGCAGATCATTCCATCCTGATAGAAATTCGCTATATTCCATTCCTTTTGTAGTTGCAACATTTTCAGAAACGAGTTCTCGCTCATCTTCGGAGACCGTAACAGCATCAAGGTTATCAATAGCCTGCTGCAACTTAGGCAACAAATCATCATTTAAGGAACAAATCTCGTTATAGTCTGCTCGGGAAACCGGCTTATTATGCGCAACTTGATTCCTCTTTTCATACAAACGCTCCCACCGCACCTTCAAATAATCGCTTTCGCAATTGACCACACGGGAAAAGAAGCGATCCCAATTTGACCTCGGAATCGCAAGTTTCAGCTCAACCAAATTCAAGTCGCTTACGTTGTCCGCCTTACGGAGGCGATCTATAATGGCAGCAGAGTTGATTGTTGCATATTCTTTAAACAGAAAATTCGAAAGCTGAATAAAATCGACTTCATAAAGATAATTATGATCGAGTTTCGCATCCTTGGAACGCACTGACTCCGACACCTCTTTTGGTATTGCCTCTTTGGTCCAACCCACGCCAACATTTATAAGCATAAACTTCGTTATAAGCTTGCGCATTGTATTTTCGATCTCGTGCACCTTAGGATATGCCGTTTGCGCGTAATTGAAACTAAGGCCATCCCATAACACCTGCGGAGGCTTGCCGCTAGCCTTTTGCAGCAACCCTCTAATCGATCTTAAAAATTCTTCAAAATCAGAAACTTGTTGATGTTCGGAGCAAGAGAATTTCACGTGAAAAAAACGTTGCTTATCCCTCTGAATTTCACCCATTTGCACTTCGTAATGTATAACCAATTGCTCGCATTTAATTTCATTTTTCTGTATCACAAGTCCATCAATAGTTTTCAGAAGGTTATTAAAAGCCACAATAGTTTTGCAAAAAGGCTCTTTTTGATCAACAGTAATGAGATATTCAACTTTATACATATTTATTTTCAGCGATCGACTTGCCAACCTTAGTTAATAAGTGAACAATTTATTATTTTAAAAATATAGTTATTGTCAAAACTGAATCCGATTGCTCATACCATAGTAATTTTTAATTGCGATGTATAAACAATGACCTCGTGACCGTAGCCAACAAGACAGTCCATGACTTACATAAACACTTGCATCCAAACATAATTCGGTGAGGCTAAATTTCCAAAAATTAATTTCACATTAACTCTATATGACTGTAGTTAATGCAATGAAATAGGCACAGATTATGCACTCGCGAATTCTAGTTAAAACTCAATATCAAGTTCGCCAATCATTGATACGCCGTGTATCATCAAGAACGATTAAAAATGAGTTATTTTGGCGAGGCCGAGGCAGCAATATAATTATTGCTTGATCCACACTCGTCCAATTTTTTCTAGCAGGTCCATTAATCTGTGTTTTTTCCTTGAATGCGATACCATTCTGCTCTAGAAATCGGAAGTTAAGTGCCTGTCGGATATTATGATCAGCAATAGGAATCCCTAGATTCCCCTCAATTTGCCTGCAACGCGCAGTTAATAGAATATCAAATGACGCTGCTATCGCTAATATCTCATTTTTAACACCTTGCAACCATTGATAATCATATCTAAAGGAAGCGGTATGCGCAGCACGATTACGCCGATCGGCAGCATTCTTATAGGCCTGCGCGAGATCAGGCAATCCTCCACCAATCTGATCTGACACACTTTTTAATAATCCCCACCCGCCGGCTATACCAAATGCCGCTAAAAGATCAGGTATCTCGCTTGCGTTTATATTAGAATTAATCGAGAAAAATGAATAGGGTGATATTTCGAAAGGCGAATTTTTTGTAGAGTGTATTTTTAAAGACTCATCCTGTACTAACGCTTTCCAGTCCTCTCCAGCTCGCTGTAATAGACCGGCACGAGTAGAAAGCGCGGCGAGTACTCCAGTTATTGCGGCACGCTGCAAGGAATCGGTTAACCTCTCGAACAAAATCCCAGATTCAGACAGGAATTTAAGGGCTTCTTTAGAACGATTTTTAATATAATCTTCCAAAATATTGAAAGCGACTATACCAAGCCCTTTACGTAACAAATTCGCCACGCCATTATGAGTCGAAGGAACAATTCCCTCATCAATTACCTGTGGCAACCCCACGGCGGCATCCAAGTATTCTAATCGCGCGAAAAGTTCTTGCTTTGCGTCCATTAGACACTCTTCAACATTTCGCAGAACGTTTCAATTCGAAGCTTTACATTTTCAGGATTTGAAGTGAATTGAGTTAAGGAATCAGCGAATTCCATATCGCGATTAATCCGAGAGCTTAGCAATTCCTTAACTTTATTCTTTTTCGCCACTGCATTTTCTCGCTCAGCCTCAGATAGCAGGCTTGCACATACCATCTGAATATCAAAAAAACCTTGTAGGACCCGAGTATTCCCCCCAGGCTTCATGAAACCTTCCGCTCCCCATATGCGGCGGCAAAAATCAATTGATTTATTAAAAATTACTTTACACTGAGCGATAGATCTAGGACCCATCTTATAATGTTCACCCATAAAAACGTCCATTGCTTTATCCATATTGCCAGGAAAATTTTTATAAAATTCTCGCATCGTGAAGAAACGGAGCACGTACTGGACATCTACCATTTCCTTATATGTCTTTGACCCAGGAGTTGCTTTAAGCTGAGTGCTTAAGTACTCATTCTTTGAGAGATCAAATAGGAGATCATTAAATGCTCCGCGGTAAGCAACGTTGCGAATCTCTTGTGAATTTAACGCAACGCCAGCCTTATTAAGCCTCAGAAAAACTTCGTGCTTCAATTCCGGATCCGATTGGCGGAGAAGCGTGACCACTCGCAGATATGGGCGGATGCGCAACGCGTTTGATAAAGATATAGGCAGTTCATCAAAAGATAAACCATCTAGTTCTTTGAATTTATCTAACTGTTCCAGATGCAATTCGCCATTCAAAAATTTGTTGATGGCGGTAACGCGTTGTTTCCCATCGATGACCGAATAAGTTCCATATTCATCTTCTGCCAAATATATTGGCGGAACTGGAATGTTAAGAAGAAACGACTCAATAAGTCCAGATTCTTTGATGGGATCCCACCGTTCTCGACGTTGATATTTTGGGCTAATATCGATCGCGCCGCTCTTAACCATATCCGAAATAGACGAGAGAGATAGGTCAGATTGTTGAAGGACCAACGCGTTTTGCGACTGTGCAAACCTCAACTCAATCTTTTCAAACTTTCTAGACATATATGATCCAGTTAATTAAACGTTGTAGAGAAATTCTACAGACAAAAGTAGCTAAGTAGCAATAAAAAGTAGTTTTTTCCATAAAAAAACCGCCAGGCTCAAGCGCTGGCGGTTTTTATTATTGCAGCGGCGAACCGCTCTGACAAAGCTTACTGCGCTGCAGCCTCAGCAGGATCAGCCGCCTTCATCGACAGCTTCAAACGACCACGCTCGTCGGTCTCGAGAACCTTCACGCGCACTTGCTGGCCTTCCTTCAGGTAATCGGCAACCGCGTTCACACGCTCGTTGGCGATCTGCGAGATGTGCAGCAGGCCGTCCTTGCCAGGCATGACTTGCACGATCGCGCCGAAGTCCAGCAGCTTGAGCACGGTGCCGTCGTAGGTCTTGCCCACTTCGACCGATGCGGTCAGCTCTTCGATGCGGCGCTTGGCTTCCTGGCCGGCGGCGGCGTCGACCGAAGCGATGGTCACGATGCCTTCGTCGGTGATGTCGATCTGGGTGCCGGTTTCTTCGGTCAGCGCGCGGATGACGGCGCCGCCCTTGCCGATCACGTCACGGATCTTCTCAGGATTGATCTTGATGGTGATCAGGCGCGGTGCGAAGTCCGACAGCTCGGTCTTCACGGTCGGCACGGCCTTCTGCATTTCGGCCAGGATGTGCTGGCGGCCTTCCTTGGCTTGCGCCAGTGCCACCTGCATGATTTCCTTGGTGATGCCCTGGATCTTGATGTCCATCTGCAGCGCGGTGATGCCCTGCGCGGTGCCGGCGACCTTGAAGTCCATGTCGCCCAGGTGGTCTTCGTCACCCAGGATGTCGGTCAGGACCGCGAACTTGCCGCCTTCCTTGATCAGGCCCATGGCGATGCCGGCGACGTGCGCCTTCATCGGCACGCCGGCGTCCATCAGTGCCAGGCAGCCGCCGCAGACCGATGCCATCGACGAGGAACCGTTCGATTCGGTGATTTCCGACACCAGGCGCACCGAGTAGGAGAAATCTTCCGGGTTAGGCAGGGCGGCGACCAGCGCGCGCTTGGCCAGGCGGCCGTGGCCGATTTCGCGGCGCTTCGGGGTGCCCACACGGCCGGTTTCGCCGGTGGCGAACGGAGGCATGTTGTAGTGCATCATGAAGTCGTCGGTGTACTCGCCCATCAGCGCGTCGATCTTCTGGCTGTCGCGCGCGGTGCCGAGGGTGGCGATGACCAGCGCCTGGGTTTCGCCGCGGGTGAACAGGGCCGAGCCGTGGGTACGCGGCAGGACGCTGGTGCGGATCGAGATCGGACGCACGGTGCGGGTGTCGCGGCCGTCGATGCGTGGCTCGCCTTCCAGGATCTGCGATCGCACGACCTTGGCTTCCATGTCGAACAGGATGTTGCCGACTTCGGCGGCGTCAGCCTGCACGCCCTGCTCGCCCAGGGCGGCCAGGACTTCGCTCGAGAGCGACTTCAGCTTTTGCTGGCGTGCCGATTTTTCGCGGGTCTGGTAGGCGTCGCGGATCTTCGCGTCGGCCAGGGCGGCCACCTGGCCGATCAGGGTTTCGTTCTTGGCCGGGGCGGTCCACTCGACTTCCGGCTTGCCGCCTTCGGCCACCAGGTCGTGGATGGCGTCGATGACGGCCTTCATCTGGTCGTGGCCGTAGACGACCGCGCCCAGCATGATTTCTTCCGACAGTTGCTGGGCTTCCGATTCCACCATCAGGACGGCGGTTTCGGTACCGGCAACGACCAGGTCCATCTGCGAGGTCTTCAGCTGGGTGGTGGTCGGGTTCAGGATGAACTGGCCATTCGCGTAGCCGACGCGTGCGGCGCCGATCGGGCCGCTAAATGGGATGCCGGACACGGCCAGGGCAGCCGAGGCGCCGATCATCGCCGGGATGTCCGGATCGATTTCAGGGTTGACCGACAGCACGTGGATGATGACCTGGACTTCGTTCAGGTAGCCTTCCGGGAACAGCGGGCGGATCGGACGGTCGATCAGGCGCGAGGTGAGGGTTTCCTTTTCGGAAGGACGGCCTTCGCGCTTGAAGAAGCCGCCCGGGATTTTACCGGCTGCATACGTTTTCTCGATGTAGTCGACGGTCAGGGGGAAGAAGTCCTGGCCTGGCTTCGCGTCTTTCTTTGCGACCACGGTAGCCAGCACGACGGTGTCTTCGACCGACACCATGACGGCGCCGGATGCCTGACGGGCGATTTCACCAGTTTCCAGGGTGACGCTGTGTTGGCCGTACTGGAAGGTTTTCGATACTTTATTAAACATGGGTAATCCCTTTCTATTTGCCGACAGATTTTCAGGAGCTGTCGTTCACCTCATTACTCACGCCCCGGAATGCGGCGTTTTACTTCAAAAACGGGAATGCACAAACAAAAAATGCCCGCGTCAGCGAAACTGGCGCAGGCATTTCATCACTAAACCGACTGACGCAAAGATTACTTACGCAGGCCGAGTTTGGCGATCAGGTCACGGTAACGGTTCAGGTCTTTGGCCTTCAGGTAAGCCAGCAGGCTCTTGCGACGGTTGACCATACGGATCAGGCCGCGGCGCGAGTGGTGGTCTTTCTGGTGGGTCTTGAAGTGACCGTTCAGTTCGTTGATGTGTGCGGTCAGCAGTGCAACTTGCACTTCCGGCGAGCCGGTGTCGTTCTGGCCACGAGCGTTGTCCGCGATGATCGCGGCTTTGTTGATGTTTTCTACGGACATGATGTTACCTTTCACATGCGGTGCAAGAGTCGCAACCCAGCGCACCGTGATTGTTCAAATGCCTGCCCAAAACGGACAGACCCGCCAGTATATGCGAAAACAGTTGGCGTCACCAGCGTTTAGCGCGGCGAAGCTGGGGCATCATGGAGTTCCCAGCCGTTTTGCGAGGTGAATGATGCATAGAATGATAAAAATGGCAACGGCATACGCGGTAATCGTGCTGGCCGGTTGCGTCGGCCCCTTCCTGCGCGAAGCGCCAAATGTCGGCGAAGCGCTGCCCACGGTCATCGCCAAGCTCGGCCAGCCCACGACCGTCTACCCTGCCGCGGATGGCGGCCAGATGCTGGAATACGCCACCGGGCCGATGGGGCAATTTACCTGGATGGCACACATGGGGCCGGACGGGCGATTGCTGTCCTACGAGCAGGTGCTCACCGGAGAAAAGTTCGCGACAATCAAGATCGACAAGGCGAACAAGGCCGACGTGCTGCGCACCATCGGGCGCCCGGCCGAGCGCTCCGGGGTGGCCATGCACAACTACGAGGTCTGGTCCTACCGCTACAAGGAAGCCGGCGTCTGGAACTCGCTGATGCACGTGCACTTCGACCAGCAAGGCATCGTACGCATGATGCAGAACGGGCCCGATCCGATGTTCGACCCGCGCGACCGGAATATCTGGTAGCGCCTCAGGGCTTCACAGCCTGGCGGCCGCCGTCGCTGCGCACGAAATCCTGCACCGCGTCGAGCGTGGGCGCCAATGTATGCAGCGAGCGCGACAGCGAGGCGACCAGGGTCGCGTGGTTCACGCCGTCGTAGTAGAGCTCACGCACCGGCACGTGCTTTTCGCGCAGGCGCGTGGCCAGGGCGCCAGTGTTGCGCACCGGGTTGACCGTGCTGTCCTGGTAGGCGGCAATCAGGAGGGCCGGCGGCGCCCCGGGCGCGACATGCTGCAGCGGCTGCGAGTCGGCCGGCGTGTCGGGATAGTGGAAGACCGGGCGCGTGGTCTTGTTTTGCACCGGCAAGAAATCGTAGGGCCCGGCCAGGCCGATCCAGCCCCGCAGCGCAGCGGGCTTCAAACCCTGCTTGCCGAGCCAGCGCCCGTCCAGCGCCAGCATGGCGGCATTGTAGGCGCCGGCGCTGTGGCCCATCACGAAGACCTTCTTCGGGTCGCCGCCATAGTTGCCGATCTCGCGCGTGGTCCAGGCCACGGCCTGGGCAGCGTCGTCGAGGAAGTCCGGGTAGCGCACTTCCGGGTACAGCCGGTAGTCGGGCACGACCACCACGAAGCCGCGCTTGGCCAGGGCCTGGCCGACGAAGGCATAGTCTTCGCGCTTGCCGCTGACCCAGTTACCACCATAAAAGAAGACGATCACGGGCGCGGCCGCTGCGTTGGTCGCCGGCCGATAGATATCGAGCTGGTTGCGCTCGCCGCTGCCGTAGTGGATAGCCAGGGTGGCGCGCGCATCGCCATCCGGCGAGACGGCGTTCACCAGTTTCAGGGGCGAGCAGGCGGACAGGGCCGCTGCGATGACGGCAACAACCAGGACGGGCAGGAAGGAAGCAGGTCGGAACATGGCAAGGCCGTGACAGGAAAGATGAGTCCAGTATATCCGGCTGGAATGGTTTTTTGCGCACACTTAGATGCCTTTATCGCCTACCCGGACAGGCAGGCGCTTCCGCTCTATACTGTTGCGTTATGGATAACACACACGCATTGCCGCAGTGGCAAGCTCAGCACCTGCGGCTGCGGCCGCGCCAGGCTGTCGGGATCGGCATCTCGCTGGCCGCGCATGGCGTGCTGCTGGCGCTGTGGCAGCTGGCGCGTCCGGTGCACCTTCCTGACACGGCGCCGCACGACGCCATGGTGCTGAGGCTATTGCCGGCGCCTTCATCCAGCGCCGCGCCGGCGGCCCAGGCCCGGCATATTGCCCCGGCGCTGCCCGCTGCCGTCGCCAGCGTTCCTGCGGCGCGCGGGCCGGCCTCCCCTCGCCCGGCCGATCCGGCGCCCATCGCGCAGGAAGCGCCCGCCGAGCAGGTCGCGGCCGAGCCGGCACCCGCCGTGGCGAGCGACGCGCCTGCCCTGCCGCCGTCCGGCAGCATGCTGGAACGGGCGCGCGCGGCCGCCGGCGGCATCGACCGCGGCTTGCGCAAGGAACATCCGACGCGCGGCATCGTGGCGCCGGTGGTCACGCCGCAGATGAAGCTGGAACGCGGCCTGGCCAGGGCCAACGAACTGGCGCCGAACAAGTGGTACGAGGCGCCCAAGACCGAGCACGTGCTCGACCCCAGCCACTATGGCCGCAAGCGCTACCGGGTGGTCGGGGCGGCCGGCACCTATTGCGTGACCTATGAATCGAACCACGCGCCGGACGGCCTCGACACCATGCGCGACGGCATCAAGCCGAAGTTCACGACCTGCGATCCCGATTGGGAGCCGCCGAAAATCCAGAAGTGGAATTGAACTGATATAAAAAAACGGCGCGTATCGCACGCGCCGTTGTCGTTTTGAACCGGGCCCTTAGCGCCGCGGTGCGTCGTCGAGCGGATCGTCGTCGGTCGGGATGATGCTGACCGGCTTGCCCTTGGCGCGCTGCAGCACGTACACCACGTAGCCCGACAAGCCGTACAGCACGAAGATCGGCCACAGCACCTTGGTCGGGTCGCTCGCCACCAGGGCAAAGGCCAGCACGATCAGGAACACAACGATGAAGGGCACCGACTTGCGGAAGTTCACGTCCTTGAAGCTGTAGAACGGCACGTTCGAGACCATGGTCAGGCCGGCGAACACGGCGATGCCCCAGCTCACCCAATCGACCTGGCGTGCGCTGATGTTGATGTCCGGATCGGTCATGAACATGATGAAGCCGACTACCAGCGCCGCCGCCGCCGGGCTGGGCAAGCCCTGGAAAAAGCGCTTGTCGACGACTTCGATGTTCGTGTTGAAGCGGGCCAGGCGCAGCGCGGCGCCGGCGCAGTAGACGAAGGCCGCGATCCAGCCGAGCTTGCCGAGACCGCGCAGCGACCATTCATAGATCACCAGGGCCGGGGCGGCGCCGAAGGAGACCATGTCGGACAGGGAATCGTACTGGGCGCCGAACTCGGACTGGGTATTCGTCAGGCGCGCCACGCGGCCGTCCAGGCCATCGAGCACCATCGCCACGAACACGGCCCAGCAGGCGTAGTCGAAGCGCTGGTTCATGGCCATCACGATCGCATAGAAACCGCAGAACAGGGCGCCGGTGGTGAACGCGTTCGGCAGCAGGTAGATGCCGCGTCCGCGCTGCCCCTGCTTGTCCTCGGCCCGGCGGCCGAAGCGCCTGAGGCGGGAGAATCGTGGCGCGCGCGGCGCCCCTCCGTTTTTTTTGCGTCGTGGGAAGGCTGGCATAGTTATCCGTTTTCAAAGCTGCGCTCAACGAGCGCCGTTCCCTGCATTATAGAGGCGAGAACGGCCAGTTAGCGAACGGATACTATTAGGAATCTATCCAGGCAGGCGGCCGGGCTTGCCGGCACGCCTGCCGCTTGCAAAATTACTTGAACTTCACCTTGCCGACCAGGCGCATCTGCAGCGTGGTTTCGCCCGGCTCGAAGCTCGGTTCCGGCATTTCGCTGGCCATGTCGCGCTTGGCACGCGACATCATCATCGGCGCCGCGGCCGCTTCCTGCTGCACATAGTTGCCCGAGCCTTCGAAGTCGACCACGTCCAGGGTCGCGTCGCCCGGCTGGCGGCCCATGGCGCGCGCGATCGAGACGATGCGCTCGTTCAGGTTGCGGTAGGTTTCGGCGATGCGCTGGTCGTCCAGGCGCTTTTCCAGCGCCGGGCTGAGGCCGAAGCTAATGTTATTGATCGACAAAACTTTCTGCGCGGAAGCGACGGTCTTCTCCAGCGTGGCCAGGTTGGTGGTTTTCACTTCCAGGTACTGGCCGACGCGCCAGCCGATCGGCACCGGCTGCACCGGCGTGCGGCCCGCTGGCAGCGGCTGCACCGGCGGTTCCGGATAGACCGGGTAGGTGAAATAGCCCATGGTCTTGAGCTCGGCCTTCGGATCGGCGCGGCGCACGATATCGGTGCCCTCTTTCATCTTGCGATTCACGCGCGCGGCGGCGGCCTGCTTGTCCTTGTCGTGCTCTTCCACGATGAAGCTGACGATGGCCTGGTCGTTGGCGGCGCGCACTTCACCGGTGGCAGGCACGACCACGGTGGTGCCGCTTGTGGCCGGCATGCTGGTGGACGGCGCGGTCTGCGCCTGGACGTGCGACGCCATCATCAAGCTCGCCAGGAGGATCATTTTTGGAAGGGACATCGGTTTTCTCCTATAAGAATGCATGTGTGCATTACTTATACGATACCGGCCCAATCCTAAATAGAGTGATTTTGTAATGGAAAGTTGCAAATCGGGGGCAGTGTGCGATCGGCTGCCAGGTTATCTGTGGCCAGGATCAGCAACCGTACGGTGGGGTGTTTGAGGCCAGTGGCCTCAAACACGAACGTGCCCACGCGGTACGGCCGTCTCCTTGCACCGTTGGCGGTACCGACTCGCTCGCAACGTATGCGACGGCCCGGACGCCAATTTGACCTGCTTTGGCCGCTGCAGATTTCCCGAGCGAGTCATCACCGCCATGGGTGCAAGCAGGAGCACGTAACCGCGTGGGCACGGCGTGCCCACCGTACGGTTGCATGCAACACGCTGGCCTACGCCAACGGGTTGTGCACGACGATCAGTTCTTCGACTGATCCACCAGCTTGTTCTTCGCAATCCACGGCATCATCGCGCGCAGCTTGGCGCCGACTTCCTCGATCGGGTGCTCGGCGGTCAGGCGGCGGCGCGAGATCAGCGTCGGCGCGCCGGCCTTGTTCTCAAGGATGAAGCTCTTCGCATACTCGCCGGTTTGGATGTCCTTCAGGCACTGGCGCATCGCGTCCTTGGTCGCCGAGGTGACGACTTTCGGCCCGGTCACGTACTCGCCGTATTCCGCGTTGTTCGAGATCGAGTAGTTCATGTTGGCGATGCCGCCCTCATAGATCAAATCGACGATCAGCTTGAGCTCGTGCAGGCACTCGAAGTAAGCCATCTCCGGCGCGTAGCCGGCTTCGGTCAGGGTTTCGAAGCCGGCCTTGATCAGCTCGACGGCGCCGCCGCACAGCACGGCCTGTTCGCCGAAGAGGTCGGTCTCGGTTTCTTCGCGGAAGTTGGTCTCGATGATGCCGGCACGGCCGCCGCCGTTCGCCATGGCGTACGACAAGGCGATGTCGCGTGCGGCGCCGGAGGTGTCCTGGTAGACCGCGACCAGGTGCGGCACGCCGCCTCCCTGGCGGTAGGTGCCGCGCACGGTGTGGCCCGGGGCTTTCGGGGCGATCATGATCACGTCGAGGTCGGCGCGCGGCACGACCTGGCCGTAGTGGACGTTGAAGCCGTGGGCAAAGGCCAGCACGGCGCCCTGCTTGGCGTGCGGCTCGACGTTGTCCTTGTAGACTTGCGCGATGTTTTCGTCGGGGAGCAGGATCATGATGACGTCGGCGTTTTTCACCGCATCGTCGACTTCGGCGACCTTCAGGCCGGCCTGCTCGACCTTGTTCCAAGAGGCGCCGCCGCGGCGCAGGCCGACGGTGACGTTGACGCCGGATTCGGACAGGTTTTGCGCGTGGGCGTGGCCTTGGGAGCCGTAGCCGATGATGGCGACGTTTTTACCCTTGATGAGGGAGAGGTCGCAGTCTTTGTCGTAGAAAACTTTCATGGTCTTTTCCTGTATGTTTAGTTTGTTTGCCGGAGCATGAGCCGGCGAATATTCGTTTGTAAGGCCGCAAGGTGATCGTCGTTCCGCGTGGGCAGTGGGGCTGGCTAAATGCCAGCACCACAAAGTGCCCACCGTACGGACCGTGGCTCCGATCGGCGGCGTCAGACTTTCAAGATGCGTTCGCCGCGGCCGATGCCCGATCCGCCGGTACGGACGGTCTCGAGGATGGAGCTGCGGTCGATGGCATCGATGAAGGCGTCGAGCTTGCTCTTGGCGCCGGTCAGTTCGATCGTGTAGGTCTTTTCCGTCACGTCAATGATGCGGCCGCGGAAGATGTCGGCGGTGCGCTTGAGTTCCTCGCGCTCCTTGCCGACCGCCCTCACCTTGATCAGCATGAGCTCGCGCTCGATGTGCTGGCCTTCGGTCAGGTCGACCACCTTCACCACCTCGATCAGGCGGTTCAGGTGCTTCGTGATCTGCTCGATGATGTCGTCCGAGCCGGTGGTGACGACCGTCATGCGCGACAGGGTCGCGTCTTCGGTCGGCGCCACGGTCAGGGTTTCGATGTTGTAGCCGCGGGCCGAGAACAGGCCGACCACGCGCGACAGGGCGCCTGCTTCGTTCTCCAGGAGAACCGAGATGATGTGTCTCATTTACAGGTCCTCCGAGCCGAGCAGCATTTCAGACAGGCCCTTGCCGGCCTTGACCATCGGCCAGACGTTCTCGCTCTGGTCGGTGATGAAGTTCATGAACACCAGCCTGTCCTTCATGCCGAAGGCCTCGACCAGCGCCCCTTCCACGTCGCCCGGCTTCTCGATGCGCATGCCGACGTGGCCATAGGCCTCGGCCAGCTTCTCGAAGTCCGGCAGCGAATCCATATAGGACTCGGAATAGCGCGAGCCGTAGTCGATCTGCTGCCACTGGCGCACCATGCCGAGGAAGCGGTTGTTCAGCAGGATGATCTTCGGCGTCAGGTGGTATTGCTTGCAGGTGGCCAGCTCCTGGATGCACATCTGGATCGAGCCTTCGCCGGTCACGCAGGCCACCGTGGCATCCGGGTTCGCCATCTGCACGCCCATCGCGTACGGCAGGCCGACGCCCATCGTGCCCAGGCCGCCGGAATTGATCCAGCGCCGCGGCTTGTCGAAGGGGTAGTACTGGGCCGCCCACATCTGGTGCTGGCCGACGTCGGAAGTGATGAAGGCGTCGCCTTTCGTCACCTGCCAGAGTTTTTCCACCACCGATTGCGGCTTGATGACGAGATCGGAGTCCTCGTACTTCAGGCAGTTGCGGCCGCGCCATTCGTCGATCTGCTTCCACCAGCCGCGCAGGGCGTCCGGATTGGCACGGACGCCGGCGGTATCCAACTGGGCCAGGAATTCGATCAGCACATCCTTCACGTTGCCGACGATCGGGATGTCGACCTTCACCCGCTTCGAGATCGACGAAGGGTCGATGTCGATGTGGATGATCTTGCGCGGGTGGCTGGCGAAGTGCTTCGGGTTGCCGATCACGCGGTCGTCGAAGCGAGCGCCGATGGCGATCAGCACGTCGCAATGCTGCATCGCCATGTTCGCCTCATACGTGCCGTGCATGCCGGGCATGCCCACGAACTGCTCGCTGCTCGAACGCGAGCCTCCCAGGCCCATCAGGGTGTTGGTGACCGGCGCGCCGAGTTTCTCGACCAGGCGGTTCAGTTCGGGCGAGGCATTCGCCAGGATCACGCCGCCGCCGGCATAGATCATCGGGCGTTCGGCGCCTTGCAGCAGCTGCACGGCCTTGCGGATCTGGCCGGCATGGCCCTTGTCGACCGGCTTGTACGAGCGCATCTCGATCTCGCGCGGGTAGTCGTAGGCGCACTTGTGCATCGAGATGTCCTTCGGGATATCGACCAGCACGGGACCGGGACGGCCGGTGCGGGCGATGAAGAAGGCTTTCTTGATGGTGGTGGCCAGGTCGCGCACGTCCTTGACCAGGAAGTTGTGCTTGACCACGGGGCGGGTGATGCCGACCGTGTCGCATTCCTGGAAGGCGTCCTGCCCGATCGCATGGCTCGGCACCTGGCCGGAAATGACGACCATCGGGATCGAATCCATGTAGGCGGTGGACAGGCCGGTGACGGCATTCGTGACGCCCGGGCCGGAGGTGACGATGGCGACGCCGACGGTGTTCGAGCTGCGCGAATAGGCATCGGCCGCGTGCACGGCTGCCTGCTCGTGGCGTACCAGGACGTGCTGGAACTTGTCCTGGTTGAAGATGGCGTCGTAGATATACAGGACTGCGCCGCCCGGGTAACCGAAGACGTGCTTGACGCCCTCCTCGGCCAGACAACGGACGACGATTTCAGCACCGGTGATCTGACTAGATGCGTGAGCAGATCCGGAGGCTGAGGCTTCGTTATTCATGAATCGTTCCTTTCAAGACCCAGAGGGAGATTGATCGGATGCTCGTTCCTAACGAAATACGGTTTGCCCCACAGCGCTCCAGCTTCCCTTCTTTCTGCGCGCACGCCGTTCGATCCGGGTATCGGCAGATACCGTTCACAACGACGCGAAACGCAACTCGTTTGGCTGAGTGTCTGTAGTGGCTCGACGCATCTCTCGCGCTTGTGGCGCGGGTTGGAGCAAACTGCCTACAAATGAAAGCGTGTCAAACCAGTTCAACTTTGTGTGTCGGAAAGGATGACGATGAAGCTTCGGGGGTGCAAAGCGTAAGAAGCACCTTACTGCGTTGCACCATTTTGGTCAAGATAAAAGATAGTAAGACGATATGCACCAGTCGGGTGCATTCAGTTTGTGTCGGTGTTCGGCCAATGAGACAGCGTGGGCACCAGTGCCCACCTACGGGACATGAATTACCGACGGTCATATGCTCGTAGGGTGGGCACTCGTGCCCACGCGGTACAACGGCTCGCTAGCGCTGCATCCCCCAGCGCCGCACCGTCACCCTTTCCAGCGCCTGGAACACCAGCTGTTCCACCGCCAGCCCGATGATGATCACCGCCGCCAGCCCCGCAAACACCTTGTCGGTGAACAGCTCGTTGCGGCTCTGGAAAATGAACCACCCCAGCCCGCCCTGCCCCGAGGTGGTGCCGAACACCAGCTCGGCCGCGATCAAGGTGCGCCAGGCAAACGCCCAGCCGATCTTCAACCCAGACAGGATCGCCGGCAGCGCCGCCGGAATCAAAATCTGCAGCACCAGCCGCAAGCCGCCGAGCCCGTAGTTGCGCCCCGCCATGCGCAGCGTTTCCGGCACCGCGCGAAAACCGGCGCAGGCGTTCAAGGTCAGCGGCCACATCACCGAGTGCATCAGCACCATGACCAGCGATCCCTTGCCCAGCCCGAACCACAGCAGCGCCAGCGGCAGCAAGGCAATCGCCGGCAGCGGATTGAACATCGCCGTCAGCGTCTCGATCAGCTCGCGTCCGATGCGGCTCGATACCGCCAGCCAGGTCAGCAGGAAAGCCCCGGCGATCCCCATCAGATAGCCTTGGGTCAGCACCGCGAACGACGCCCCCACGTAGCCGAACAGTTCGCCGGAAACGATACCCTCCACCAGCGCCCTGCCCGTGGCCACGGCGGTGGGCAGCAGCAGCTCGTTGTCGTACCAGCGCGCCAGTGCTTCCCAGAGCACGGCCAGCACCAGCAGCAGCGCCGCCTTGCGCAGCCAGGCCAGTTCGGCGAAGGCAAAGCCACGGGCAGGCGCAGGATGCGCAGAGGGCCCGAGCGGTGCACCGCCCAGGCTGGGCAGCGGCAAGGCCAGTTCGTATTCGGGACGGATCGGCGGTTCGCGGAAAGCAGTCATGGATGGCTGGCCCAGGCAGGCGTGGAAACGGTGGACGGCGCCGCCGCATCACCGAACAGCAGCCGGTGGATGCGTTCGTTGGCGGCCTGGAACTCAGGACTGCCGGCGCTGCCCAGGTCGAACTGGTGGCTGTTCAATTCGGCGCGCACGCGGCCCGGATGCGGGCTCAATAACAGAATGCGGTTGCCCACCACCAGCGCCTCTTCAATGGAATGGGTCACGAACAGCATCGTAAAGCCGATCTCTTCCCATAGCGTCTGCAGCTCCTGCTGCATCTGGCGCCGGGTGAGCGCGTCGAGGGCGGCGAAGGGTTCGTCCATCAGCAGGATCTGCGGCTGCATGGCCAGCGCGCGGGCAATCGCCACCCTTGCCTTCATGCCGCCCGACAGCGTGTGCGGATAGGCGTCGGCAAAGCGCGCCAGGCCGACCTTGCCCAGCCAGTGGCGGGCGCGTTCGCATGCCTCGGTCTTGCGAACACCGCCCGCCAGCAACGGGAACATCACGTTCGCCTCCACCGTCTTCCAGGGCGGCAGCTGGTCGAATTCCTGGAATACGACGATGCGGTCCGGTCCCGGCGCCGTGATCGGTTGATTCCCCAGCCGCAGGCTGCCCGCGCGCGGCGCGATGAAGCCGCCCACCGCTTTCAGTAGCGTCGACTTGCCGCAGCCGGAAGGCCCGAGCAGCACGAAGCGGTCGCCGCGATAGACATCGAAACCCACATCCTCGGTGGCGCGCACGACGCCGTGCTCGCCGGCGTACTCGATCGTCACGTGCTCGGCGCGCAGCAGCGGGCCCGGCGGCGCCACGACTTGCAAGGTGGCCGCGCTCACCTCAGCTCCCCTTGTCCAGGGCCGGATGCGCGAAGAAGTAATCGCGCCAGCTTTCCGGCTTCTTGCGGATCGCGCCCACCTGGTGCAGGAACTGCGCCAGGCCCAGCGTGTTCCGCGGCGCCACGCTGAACTGCACCTTCGGGTTCTTGATCACCTTGACCAGCAGCGCGCGGTCGATGCTGTTCTTGTTCACGCGCAGGTAGGCGTCGGCCGCCGCTTCGGGGTTGGTCGATGCCAGCTGGGCTGCCTCGACCAGCGCATCGAGGAAGGCGCGGTAAGTCTTCGGATTCTCCTTCACCCATTTCTCGGTGGCGTACAGCACCGTGGCCGAGCTCGGGCCGCCCAGCACCTGGTAGGAATCGAGCACGATCTTCGCATTCGGATTGCCGGCCAGTTCCTGTTCCTGGAAAGGAGGATTCGCGAAGTGGGCGTTGATCTCGGTCTTGCCAGCGATGACGGCGGCAGTGGCGTCCGGATGCGGCAAGGTCTGGGTCAGCGGATCGAGCTTGCGGAACTGGGCGTCGCCCCACTGCTTGGCCGCGGCCATCTGCAGGATGCGCGCCTGCACCGACACCGTCACGGCAGGCAGTGCTATGCGGTCCTTCGGCCCGAAGTCGGCAATCGACTTCACGGCCGGATTGGTGCTGATCAGGTAATACGGAAAGCTGCCGAGCGAGGCCACGGCGCGCACGTTCTGCTTGCCGGCGGTGCGGTCCCAGACCGTGAGCAGCGGGCCGAGGCCGGCGCCCACCACGTCCACCGAGTTCGACAGCAGCGCGTCGTTGGTGGCGGCGCCGCCGGAGAGCTTGATCCAGTCGACGTCAATGTCGATGCCCTGCTTCTTGCCGTGCTTTTCGATCAGCTTTCCGTCTTGCGCCACGTTCAGCAGCAAGTACACCACGCCGAACTGCTCGGCGATGCGGATCTTGCCCTCGGCACGGGCCGATGCGCTGGCCACCAGGGACAAGGCGGCCAGCACGGCAGCAACTTTGGTAAAGCGAAACATGATGGCTCCTGGTCAGAACGGGACGTCGCCCGCGATGGTCGTGCGGTACAGCTTGCGGCGCTGGTTTTCCGGGCAGCCGGCGGCCAGGTGCATCAGCGAACGGTTATCCCAGAACACCATGTCCTGCGGCTTCCATTGGTGGCGGTAGATGAATTCGGGCTTCGTGCTGTGTTCGAACAAGGCATCGAGCAGCGCGCGGCTGCGCTCCTCGGGAATGCCGACGATGCGCGTGGTGAAATGCTCGCTGACGAACAGGGCGCGGCGCCCGGTTTCCGGATGGGTGCGCACCACCGGGTGGCGCACCGGCGCCACTTCGTCGATCTGCGCCTGGGTGAGCGCCGGGCGCCAGGGGTTCAGCTTGCGCAAGTCGTCGTAGCGCGCCAGGTAATGGTGCTCGGCCTGGGCGAATTCGACTTCGCGTCGCAGCCAGCCAGGCAGCGTGTCCCAGGCCAGGTGCTGGTTCGAAAACAGCGTGTCGCCGCCCTCCGCCGGCAGCTCTTGCGCGTGCAGCATCGAGCCCAGGCTGGGCGTGGCTTTGTACGACAAATCGGAATGCCATAAATGGCCGGCGTCGCCCAGGCCGATCGGCTCGCCGTTCTCGCGGATGTTCGAGATCACCAGCACTTCCGGGTGCCCAGCCAATTGGAACTGGCGCAGCACGTGGATTTGCAGTTCGCCGAAGCGGCGGCTGAATTCCACCTGTTGAAACGGCGTGATGGCGACGTCGCGGAAGACGAGGACGTGGTGATCGAGGTGGGCGCGGTGCACGCGCGCCAGGTCGGCGGTGCCGATCGGGCGGGACAGGTCGAGGCCGAGGACTTCGGCGCCGAGCGGGGCGTTCAGGGGCCGGATGTCGAAATCCTGGCGCTGGGTGGTGTCGAGTGGCATGTCTGGGGAGATGAATGATCGTCCAGCCCAGCTTAGCCACGCCCGTTTGGGGCGACAACGAATCATTTCGACTATCGTCATGCAGATTTCGATGGCACCACCGGAGGGCTGGACTGAGCATTTCCGGTGCATGCTGCGTGGTTTTTTGCTAGGATTCGACAGTTTTCCATAAAGCACGGACCAAGCATCCGCGCGCTTCACCCTCTTTCAACGCATGGCGACAGACAAAGAACTCAACGACTTCCTCGAGAATGTCGAACGGCGCGCCTTCAAGCAAGCCGTGTACGCCGTGCGCAAGGACGAGTCCGCGCTCGACATCGTGCAGGACGCGATGATCAAGCTCGCCGAAAAATACGGCGACAAGCCGGCCGCCGAATTGCCGATGCTGTTCCAGCGCATCCTGCAAAACACCATCCTTGATTACTTCCGCCGCGAGAAAGTCCGCAACACCTGGGTCAGCCTGTTCTCGGGCTTCGGCCGCAAGGACGAGGGCGATGACGACTTTGATATACTCGCCACGTACGAGGCGGAAGAAGGATCGGCCGCGGCCGAGTCGAGCATGGACCAGGTCGAGCGGGCGCAAACCTTGCGCCAGATCGAAGCGGAAATACAAAAGCTCCCAACGCGTCAACGCGAAGCCTTCCTTATGCGTTACTGGCAGGATATGGACGTGGCCGAAACGGCCTTAGCGATGGGCTGTTCCGAGGGCAGCGTCAAAACGCACTGCTCGCGCGCCACGCATGCGCTTGCCGATGCCCTGCGGGCCAAGGGAATTAAACTATGAATACCGACGACATCAACCTGGCGTACAAGCTGCGCCACGCCTTGAACGAGAATCTCGACGCGCTGCCGGCGTCCACCACCGAGCGCCTGGCCGCCGCGCGCGCATTGGCGCTGTCGCGCAAGAAGCCCGATGCGCCGGCGTCCGCCCTGTCCTCGCGCAAGGACTGGCGCCGCAGCTGGTTCGATGTCGACGCGCTGTTCTCCGGCGCCGGCATCGGCCGCCTGGCGGTCGCGGTGCCGCTGCTGGCCCTGGTGGTCGGCCTGGGCGGCGTCTACCAGTACGAGCAACAACAGCAGATCGCCGAACTGGCCGAGCTCGACGCCGCCGTGCTGGCCGACGAGCTGCCGCTGACCGCCTACCTCGACCACGGCTTCAATGCCTACGTGGAGTCGCAACAGCGCCAACAATGACGACACGCACCTCCAAACCCCGCCGCGCCTGGATAGCAGTCGTGGCGGTGGCGGTGGCCGTCATCGCGGCCTGGGCCATCGATCAACGCTGGAGCATCGGCTCCCCCGACGCGGCCTCGGCCAGCACCGCTTCCGCAAGCGGCGCGCATGCCGGCGCCGGCAAGAGCGGCCCCCTCATCCTCGACAAACCCCTGTGGCGCAACCTGACGCGCGCCCAGCAGCTGGCGCTGGCGCCGCTGCAGGGCGAATGGGATGCGATGGACGGCGCGCGCAAGCGCAAATGGCTGGAAATGTCGCGCCGCTTCGCCTCGATGAACCCGGACGAGCAGGGCCGCGTGCACGAGCGCATGCGCCAATGGATCCGCCTGACGCCGGAAGAACGCAACCTGGCGCGCGAAAACTACAGCAAGGTACGTAAACTGGCGCCGGGCGAAAAGGCGGCCAGCTGGGAAAGCTACAAGCAACTGAGCAGCGACCAGAAGCGGCGGCTGGCGCGCACGCCGGTGCGCAAGCCCGACGCCGCCCCGACGCCGACCGAACCGGCAATCGTGGCGCCGACCAGCTGCCCGCCGGGCACCACGCGCCGCGGCGCCACGTGCATTTCGCTGCATCCGCCGGCAACGCTGCCGAATGCGCCGGTGCTCACGCAGCCTGCGCCGGCTCCTGCGCCTGCACCTGTTACTGCGCCTGCACCTGCTACCGCGCCTGCGCCGGCCGAGCCGGCTGCCACGTCGCCGGCCACGCCGGCGGTAACGGCGCCCGGCGCCAGCGCCCCACCCGCCGCCACGTCCACGGTATCGAATGCAAACGGCTAACCCTGTCCCGATCGGCACCCCGACCCTCAAGCGCCGCCTGGTCGCCATGGTCTACGAAGCGTTCCTCCTGGTTGCCGTGGAGGCGCTGGCCGTCTTCACCTTCATCTTCGCCACCGGGAATCGCCAGGAACCGGTCTACCGCGCCGGCCTGATGGTGTTCCTGTTCCTCGTCACGGCCGCCTATTTCGTGCATGCCTGGAGCGGCGCCGGTTTCACGCTGGCGATGAAGACCTGGCGCATCAAGGTGGTCAAGGTCGGCGTTGCGAAAGTGCCGTTCAAGAATGCGGCGTTGCGTTACCTGCTGGCCTGGGGCTGGTTCGCGCCCGCGCTGGCCATCGGCGCCCTGCTCGATCTGCACCACCTGAAGGAATGGGCGCTGCTGCTCACCCTGGGGATGCTTGCCTGGGCGCTGACGGCCTTCCTCGACAAGGACCGCCAGTTTTTGCATGACCGGATTGCAGGCACGCGGCTGATTGCGCTGCCAAAAGCGCAGAAGGTTCAGAAGCCGCAGAAGGTTCAGAAGGCAAACGCGAAATAACCGCCCAGCAGCAGCATGCCGGCCACGGCACATAGCACGCCGCCAAGCGACACCTGGTAGCGGCGCTTGAGCAGGCTGGTCCACGAGCCGACGGCGGCGCCTTCGTACCCGCCGTGCCAGCTTGCCCGCCACTCGGTCAGGGCATACACGTGCAGCGCCATCGACGCCGCCAGCAAGGCGATGGGTTCGCGATGGGCGGCAAGCACGAGCGCCGCCAGCACCAGGCAAAACGATGCAGCTTTGCATTGCGTTTTCATACTCGGTTCCGCTCGCATCAGATGCCGGCTTTTCGGCCGCGCCAGCACGGATATCAACAAAGACAACAAACGTTCACGGCCTATTGACTGAAGTTAATTCAATCAATTACGTGAGTCTATTTCTTTTGGGTGAAGTACTGAGGCAGATCAAAGCGTGGCGCATGGTGGGTTCGAGAACCCACCATTGCCGGGCGGATCAAAACCGCTCGTACTCCGCCAGGTAACGCCACTGCCCTTCGGACAGCCCCGCCATCGGCATCCGCCCCACGCGCAGGCGCTTCAGCTCGGTCAGCGCCAGGCCGACCTCCGCGCACATGTGCTCGATCTGCCCCGGCACCACACCCTTGGCGGCAAAGCGCAAGCGCCCTTCGCTCTGCCAGCTGACCTTCATCGGTGCGATCGGCTTGCGGTTGAAGGTCAAGCCGTGGTTCAGCAAGGCCAGGCCATTTTCCTTGATCCCGCCATCGACCTGGGCCACGTACTCGTACTCCACGCGCACCGCATCGTCGACCAGCTTGCGCGCGACGCGGAAGTCCTGGGTGTAGATCACGAGGCCGCTGGCATCGGTTTCCAGCGGCGTGCACAGGGTCAGGCGCGCCAGGTGGCGCTTCAGGAAGCGCGGCGCGCCGTGCGTGGCCACCAGCGATTCCGGCGCCAGGCATTCGAGCGCATTCGCGCCGCGCATGCCGACACCGGCGTTCATGCCGGACGGCTTGTGCAGCAGGATGGTCACCGGCGCCGGCTCCTCGGCCTTGGCGCCGGGCAGCAGCGCAACCTGCTGCGCAGGCGTGACACGGGCGGCCGGGTCCTCGGCCACCACGCCGTCGACGCTGACCCAGCCGCCGGCGATGTAGCGTTCGGCCTCGGCGCGCGAGCAGGTCACTAGTTCGGCCACGCGCTTGGCCAGGCGGATTGCGTCGTCCATCATGCTGCCTGCCAGTTCTTGAAGAAGGATTTGAAGGCGCCGACCGTGCGTTCGACATCGGCGCTGGAGATGTCCAGATGGGTCACGAGACGCATGCGCGGACCGACCGTGGCGCGGATGCCCTGCTCGGCCAGTGCGCGGCGCAGCGGGTCGCAAGCGGCGGCCGGCACGTCGAGCCAGAAGATGTTGGTCTGCGGCGTGCCGACCTGCAGCGCGTCGATCTCGGCCAGGCCACGCGCCAGCGCGGCGGCGTTGTCATGGTCGTCCGCCAGGCGCTGCACATTGTGCTCGAGCGCGTACAGCGCGGCCGCGGCGATGACGCCGGCCTGGCGCATGCCGCCGCCCAGCATCTTGCGCCAGCGCTTGCCCTGCTCGATGAAGGCTTTCGGCCCCAGCAGCACCGAACCGACCGGCGCGCCCAGGCCCTTCGACAAACAGACCGACACGGTGTCGAAGCCGAGCACCGCTTCGCGCAGGCCGATGCCCTGCTTCACGGCGGCATTGCAGATACGCGCGCCGTCGAGGTGGGTAGCAAGGCCGCGCACGTGGGCCAGCGTGGTGGCGGCGGCGACATACTCCTGGCTCAGCACGCGGCCGCCGATGGTGTTTTCAAGCGCCAGCAGGCGGGTACGCGCGAAGTGCATGTCGTCGGGCTTGATGTAGGCCTCGATGTCGGCCAGGGCGATGCTGCCATCGGCCTGGTTCGCGATCGGCTGCGGCTGGATCGAACCCAGCACGGCGGCGCCGCCGCCTTCGTACTTGTAGGTGTGGGCTTCCTGGCCGACCAGGTATTCGTCGCCACGGCCGCAATGGGCCAGCAGCGCGATCAAATTGGTTTGCGTGCCGCTCGGCGCGAACAGGCCGGCCTCGTAGCCGAACAACTCGGCCGCGTGTTCCTGCAGGCGGTTGACGGTGGGGTCGTCGCCATAGACGTCGTCGCCGACTTCCGCCGCCGCCATCGCGGCGCGCATCGCCTCGCAGGGTTGGGTGACGGTGTCGCTGCGCAGGTCGATCAGGTGTTGTTCGCTCATGGTCTCATCCATTGTTGGTTGCTACCGCGTCGGTCTCGGCGCGCTCGGCTTGCGCGGTGTAGAAACGCTGCCCCATCTCTTCCAGGCCCAGCGTGGCCAGCACTTCCTGCAGGCGCTCGCTCGGACGGCGGCGCGGCAGGTTTTTATACGTGGCCACGATCAGCTCGTTCTTCATCGAGTGCTCCCAGCCCACCAGCTCCGTCACCGTCACGCCATAGCCATGGGCTTCCAGCTGCAGGCAACGCAGCACGTTGGTCACCTGGCTGCCGAATTCGCGCGTGTGGATCGGGTGGCGCCAGATTTCGGTGAGTGCGCTCTTGCCCAGGTCCTTGCCCTTGTTCTTGCGCAGCACGGTGGCCACTTCGGCCTGGCAGCAGGGCACCAGCACCATGTGCTTCGCCTTTTTCTTCAGCGCGAAGTCGATGGCGTCGTCGGTGGCCGTGTTGCAGGCGTGGAGCGCGGTGACGACGTCGATCGTTTCCGGTAGCTGGTTCGAGGTGGTCGACTCGGCCACCGACAGCGGCAGGAAGGACATGTTGGCAAAGCCCAGGCGCTCGGCCAGCTCGGTCGATTTGGCGACCAGTTCTTCGCGCGTCTCGATGCCGTAGATGTGCGAGGCGTCGTCCAGCTGCTTGAAGAACAGGTCGTACAGGATGAAGCCGAGGTAGGACTTGCCGGCGCCGTGGTCGACCAGCGACACCGTGCCCTTCTCGGCGCGGACGTCGTTCAGCAGCGGCTCGATGAAGTTGACCAGGTGGTAGACCTGCTTGAGCTTGCGGCGGCTATCCTGGTTCAGCTTGGCATCGCGCGTGAGGATGTGCAGCTCTTTCAGCAGCTCGATCGACTGGCCGGGGCGCACCTCGGGTGGCAACTCCGGCGCGGCCGGGGTCTTGGTGTGGGGTTGTTTAGCGTGCTTCATCGATCCATGCTGCCTGAATGGCTTCCAGTACGCGCTCGCCGCCGCGCGTGCGGTCGTCGTCGAAGCCGTCCAGCCCGACGACCCAGTTGTGCAGGTCCACGAACCTGACCGTCGACGGGTCGACGTCCGGGTATTGTTCGTAGAGTGCTTCGGCGATGCTCGTGACGTCGGTCCACTTCATGGCAGATCCTGTCAGTGGTTTTTCTCTGCTGCGTGGTTGATGGTGTACTTCGGAATCTCGACGACCAGGTCTTCCTCGGCGATGATCGCCTGGCAGGACAGGCGCGAATTCGGCTCCAGGCCCCAGGCCTTGTCGAGCATGTCTTCTTCTTTTTCTTCCAGCTCGTTCAGCGAGTCGAAGCCTTCGCGCACGATCACGTGGCAGGTGGTGCAGGCGCAAACGCGGTCGCAGGCGTGTTCGATCTCGATGTCGTTGTCCAGCAGGACATCGCAGACGGACTTGCCGGCCGGGGCTTCCAGCACGGCGCCATCAGGGCAGAACGTCGGGTGGGGCAGGATGACGATTTGTGGCACTTTGTTACCTCGTAAATTGTTTATATCGTTCTAGTGGAGCAGTCGGGCAGGTTCCCGTACGGTGGGCACGCTGTGCCCACGCGGAACGATGCGCTAACGCTGCTCACTTTCACACGCTAACTCGGCGCAGAGCTTGCGGTTCAAATAGCGTCAACGCGGCGCAAGCTTCCGCGTGGGCACGGGGTGCCCACCGTACGATTGGCGCCCCGATCCCTCACAGGCCGCGACTGCTCAAATCTCGTCCAGCGTCTTGCCGGCCAACGCGCTGCGCACGCTCTTGTCCATGCGGCGCGCGGCGAATTCCTCGGTGCCGTGGGCCAGGGCCTGGACCGCGTCGTGCAAGGCGTTCTGGCGCGTGCCCGGCTCGATGGCGGTATCGTTCGAACGCGTAACGGCGTCGGCCACGTCGCCCAGCAGCTTGGCCACCGCCACCTGCTCGGCGTCGCTCAGCAGCGCGGCATCCGCATCCAGCGCCGACTGCGTCGCCAGCAGGATGCGCTCGGCCTCGACCTGCTCTTCGCGCAGCGCGCGCATCTGCATGTCCACCTGCGCCGAGCTGTACGAATCCTGCAGCATGCGCGCCACTTCGTCGTCGCCGAGGCCGTAGGACGGCTTCACCGTGATCGAGGCTTCCACGCCCGAACGCGTCTCGCGCGCCGACACCGACAGCAGCCCGTCCGCATCGACCTGGTAGGTCACGCGGATGCGCGCCGCGCCGGCCGCCATCGGCGGAATGCCGCGCAGCTCGAAACGCGCCAGCGAACGGCAATCCGACACCAGCTCGCGCTCGCCCTGCACCACGTGCACCGCCAGCGCGGTCTGGCCATCCTTGAAGGTCGTGAACTCCTGCGCACGCGCGCACGGGATCGTCGAATTGCGCGGGATGATCTTCTCGACCAGGCCGCCCATGGTCTCGATGCCGAGCGAGAGCGGGGTCACGTCCAGCAGCAGCCAGTCGTCGCCTTCGGCGCGGTTACCGGCCAGCAGGTTGGCCTGGATGGCGGCGCCCAGCGCCACCACTTTGTCCGGGTCGATGTTCGCGTGCGGGATGGTGTGGAAGTAGTCGCCCACGGCGCGGCGCACGTGCGGCATGCGCGTGGCGCCGCCGACCATCACCACGCCGTCGATGTCTTCCACCGACACGTCGGCGTCGCGCATGGCCTTGCGGATCGCGGTCATGGTTTTCGCCACCAGGTGCTTGGTGATCTCGGCAAAGGTGGCGGCCGTGACGGTCACGTGCACGATCTCACCCGAGTTCAGGATCGCATCGACCACCGTGTCGTCATTGGTCGACAGCAGTTCCTTGGCCTGGCGCGCTTTCACCATCAGGGTGGCCGTGTCTTCGTCGGACAGTGGCGCCAGCTTGGCCTGCTCGCTGATCCAACAGAACAGGCGGTGGTCGAAGTCGTCGCCGCCCAGGGCCGAGTCGCCGCCGGTGGACAGCACTTCGAACACGCCTTTCGAGAGCTTCAGGATCGAGATGTCGAAGGTGCCGCCGCCCAGGTCGTACA